>Ga0307515_10006942_pt1 | contig 22489 bp, 24 predicted proteins | sample 17_EM_MG_FD_194513 | JGI IMG/M metagenome (GOLD analysis project Ga0307515, IMG submission 194513) | Populus trichocarpa ectomycorrhiza microbial communities from riparian zone in the Pacific Northwest, United States - 17_EM | ecosystem: Host-associated > Plants > Roots > Unclassified | place...
GAATTTACAATGACCGATGACTGCCGGGTTGGTCATGCCGGTACAGTACCTTTTGACACAGTGACATTGGTGCCGTCATCAGCCACCGTGTCTCTAATATGGAGGCATGGTGCGTACTTCGGAAACTGCCGTTGATTTGCGACAGTTGTAGATGAGGATTGGATGGTGGTGTACGTTGTAAAAAGGGGCAGGGGAGAAGAGAGGACGAAAGGGAAACTGCTTTGGTGAGTCCGCGCGGGATGCAGAATGTGAACCAAACTCCCAAACTCGGAGGCGTGCGTGACAAACAAACGTTGTATATACAGCTCAAATCTACTTGCCTCAAACGGCGGTATCTACAACTGTTATCGAGCTCTCGCCGCCATGGTCTGCACTTTGGATCCTTAACACTCTCATGACCACATTCGTACATCACCCCCAAACGCCGACCAGGTCAAACCGTTCAAAATTTCGCACGCTGAATCGGGGATTGCAAAAGTGTTATATTCAAAAGAGTTGGAGCAACAGAAAACAGAGCGAGGTACTGCTAGAGGTAAAACATAATACATGAGAGCATCCGCTAAAACGGTTTTCTATGCAAGGCTGTTTTCGACATCTGCGCTGTCGTCGCCTCCCTGCAAGTTGGCAAACTGTGGGAATACCTATGAGCAACAGTGATACAAAGAACAACGCCGTTAATGAACTTACGGATAAGAAAGCGGCAGGCCTATGCTCCTCAGCCCAGAACAGCAGTGGCGTATCGAGCACCATCTGATACGGCAACGAGGGGGTCCACATCTGAGTCAAACCGATGCCGTAGTTCCATACCCTACCCTCAGGCACAAGAGTCATGCCAAGGATACGGTCAGACAGCAATAGCTGAACGTGTTCAGACATGTTGGGGTTGAAGCCAGGTGGGTTGGGACTCGTATCAATGTTCTTCCTCCCCCATTCAAACCCGGCAACAGTAAGGGAATGTGCAGCGAGCGAGACCGAACCCGGCGTGAAAGCACACGTGAGGCAGATTGACGACGAGCCCCATTCGGGGTGGTCGGCCATGATTTTCGCTTGGGTTGTCGCGTCTGTTGGCGAGAGATGCGGGAGCTCCAAAGCCTGAGTCTTGATCCATCCGAGGGGTTCGAGATCCTTCAAGAAGTAATCGTCCTTGGGCAGCTGGGTGGGCAACTCCACACTGTTGTTGTTTCCACGTTGAGGGACCCACGCAATGGCTTTGATCTCCTTGACTTGCTTATTGTCCGGAGGGGATATACCGTACATGAACGCAGCGACTTGGGTGCGGAGGTCAGAAGCTGTGACAAACGATCGGAGGATGTTCTTTGGAAGGACGTAAGTGAAAGAAGCTGCATCATCCTTGACGTCGTCGTTGGAGACGTATATGTGCTGGAGACGAAGCGGCAAGTGAGTCGCGGAGATCGCGCGGACTCGCCAGTCGGATTTGCTGCTGAACACCTGTTGCTCATAGTTGGTCGTAGTGACGGTCTGGATCGTGTCACCGTGGACGTTGGTCGTCTGGGTCTGAACAGCGGTGACTTGACTCTGCGCTTCGGTCGACTTCTCCAGGGCGGCCATCTGCTGGCGCTGCTCTGAGGGCGCGGCGATCTCTTGACCGAGGATGATATCACGGATTTCGCTGGCAGTGAGCGAAGCGATGTTGACACTGTTTCGTTTTCCGAAATCCTGCGGATATACAATGAGAAGGCGAGGGAGACCATGCTAATGCACAACTCACAGCCAAGATAAGGTCCTTGAGAGCGACCTCGACTTTAATCCATTCTTCATCGGTCAACGTCGGCCAGATGAAGTTATCCTTCGTGACGGTGTTTTTGTCCGGTCGCAAGACAACCTTCGCCTTTTCGTTGTTGACGTGGAGACCACGAAGGAGCAAGATGAGACGGGAAAACGCGGTGTAACTGGAGATAGATCCCAGCCAGTCGTCGTACAGGTTGAACAACAACATTTGGGGTTGGGTGGAACGCTAAGAGACACCTCAGTATGAGTTACTCCAAGGGTCGAACGCATATACGGACCAAAATCAGATCACCGAATTTCTCCATCTTCATGCAAGCCTGGAAGGGTAGCTGAAGTTCACTCCCCTTGATGACGATGTTGGGGAAGTCGAGCAGATGGACTTCGAGAGGATCTAAACGGCGAGGCGAGTAAGAACGAGGATTACGCGGAACTTAGATCTACATACCCAACATTCCCTTTCGCGTCACGATAACTTGCTTGGGCTGCTCTTCGACTGGCAGTGAACGAACCAAGGCAGCAACTTCCTCGGCGGTCTTCCACTTGGCAAGTTGTCCGAGACGCTTCTGACCGGCCCAGACACTTGTGTGGATGACCTTCAAGAACAGTTGGCCGGATCGAGGGTTGAAGATAAAGATGGCTCCGTCTAGGTACTTAAGTTAGAGAAGAAAGTACTCCATAAAGAATCTGAGGACGCACTGATCGGTTTGGTAGTCAAATTACCCTCGAATGTCTTGTGGCTAAACCGCACATCAGCCAGGTGTTGGAAGATAGGGAAGAGACTAAGACATACATAGTGACTCGGTAAACGTTGGTATCGTCGACGAACCCTACGAGAACAAGAAGTAAGGAGACGTATTTCCTACTCAGCGCTCGAGACACCCACAAATGATCTGGTTGGAGAACAACTCGGAGTAGTTCTGACTGTTGAGGTAAGGTTCCGTAGGTTCCGAAGAGTAAAGTTGTAGACCCTTTCGAATACGCTCGCGGAGGACATGGCAGGCAGGATTGGCCTTCATGATCTTGGCCATAGCTTGCTGGATCAACGGCTTCATTCCCGGGAACCAATTACCGTACGCAGACCACAAGTTGTATGCCAAGTCCATGCCAATCATGACACCGGTGGGTGACGGGTAAATACTCATGGAATCGGAGATCTGGTCGCAGTGAGCTAACAAGGCCGACAAGCGACGATGAAACAAAACTTACGTAGTCCAAGAACTTAGCACGAGTGTACCGCTCAATGTCGTGACTGTCGAAGTCTCCCCAACGAAGTTGGATATCAATCCAGTACTTGTTGCTGGTCGTACCATCGGAAACATCCTTGACATCGGTAACGAGCGTTGGCCGGGTGATGTTCCACTGTGGTGCAAGTTAGTCTCATACTCCGTGAAACGATATGTGGGAAACAGACCTTATACGACGAGAATAGCAAGATGTCGGCACAAGAAGAGTTCATCTTGTAACTCTTACGGGGATGGATAGTTTCCTTTTGCACCGTCTCAATCTGGAGCGGCTCCAACTCTTGATCAAATACTTGACACTGTTGCGAAGTCAATAAACGCATCCTCAAACATTGGAAAAGTCGCCTACCAAGTCCATGACAACACTCTCGTGAACTGTGCAGAACTTGTCAGAATACTCGCAACGCGACTCCGAGAAAGGATACACACTCTTTTGCCACAAGTGAGCACGGAAGATCTGAATTAAGCTGATCTTGAGGGTGGGGATCTTGCCGTGCATAAAAATACCAGTCAAATCAAGTTGGACCTGGAAACCGACGTATACGTTGGCACGGTTGATAGTTGGGCTCCACCAGAGCGTGAATCGACGGTTAGGAATCTGATTCAACCCGGACCGCTGAGCGTTCGTGAGTTTTTTGTATCTCATCGACTCCTCGAAACCGGACGCCTTCTCCCAGAACAGACCCTCCCAAGTCGGGAAATAAGTACCCTTGAATAAGGTGTGCTCCAGGATACCTTCAACGCCACCAAGGGCAGCGATGACATCGACACGGTAGTTGTTGAGTTGCCACAATTTTCCGTCGTGGCGTTGGGATGTCCACCAGAATGGATTACTATAACCCCGGTGAGCAGCTTATTAATAAAACAGCATACCTGGGAACTCACTGCTTCAACAACTGGTATTGTTTCCAGTCGGTACGTACACGCCAACCACGGTCGTACGCCAAAGTGTGTCGATCTTTCTGGAACAACGTGTTGATACGGGGAATACCACGATCCCAGCTGTCCTCGAGATCTTCCAGAGTAAGACGGCGGTTCTGCGCGTTTGCTTCCTTACGCTTCATCGAGTATTCCGACCAGACGCGCGCCGAATCCAAGAACTCTGCCTCCCAAGGTTGGAGATAACGGTATAAGTTCGGAATGAGTTGGTCCTCCTCGTGGGACATGCCGGCACGGAAGTGAGTGACTGAAGAAAAAGATAACATGAGAGATCGGTTAAGAAGGGAGATAAACCGTCGTACCTCCGATATCGGTCTGCTTGGACCATCTGAGATCACTCTGAGGAATGAGGACGTGACCCATGGACAACATGCCAAGACCACCCAATTCCTATTAATCAATCAGTACGTGACATCCACCTCTGGGCGACGGGACGACGGACCTTGGGGGTGTAGAACACGACCGGCGGGAAACGCGAAGGCATCTTACTGTTCAACCCGATCTTGACGCGGGTCTGGATCTTGTTCTCTGCCTTGACCAACGCATCTAACAACTCGTTCGTATGGATGACAGCCTCACGGTAGTAGGTCATGAGGCCGATCAACGCGGTGTTCCACTTGTTCACGATCTTCGAGAAGGTTGTAGAACCAGAGCTCATGAGGACTTGTCGGATGCGATTATTGAACTGTTGAACGCCTTCGTCGGATACCCTAAGGAACGCCTGCGCTGTTCTCTCCTTCGACTGCTCATTCGTGAGGTTCCACACCGAGTCCTTGAGGGAGTACTGTTCTCCACCCATCGTTCGAATTTTGGGTAAGATCCGAACTTCGAAGCCACACATAGAGAACAAGAGTTGGGGGTTGTTCTTGGAGTATACGCTGACGAACGTATCTTCCCATTCAATGGTGGTGAGGGACCTCGGTAGACTCTGCTTGACGTTCCAGAAGACGGCCCTCCCAAGATTTACGTCGTGCTTGATCAATCGCATACGGCAATCCCGCGGCCAGCAGCGTTTGTTGTTGTATCCGATGACGTTGTTGTTGGTGGGATCGGGGTTGGCGCTGAGATACCTCTGGATGAGGTCTCGCGCTTCGTCGGCGGTGAAGCGGAACAAGATATGGAGCTTGTCGACATAGCGAGAGTAAAGACGGACAGGATGGCGGACTTCAGTAGCAGAATCGCGGTACTGGAGGAAATTGTTGGGCATTTGAGGGGGACCAGCCATCTCGCTGGCACGCTGGAGGCCGAGGATGAGGAGATCCATAACAAGACCGTAGTACTGGAAAACAAACGCAGAAAACTGCAATCCGCGGATGAGGCCGTGGGCGTTCGTGTGGGCCATGTCCTTGTATGTCAACACCGTGTTGTTCTTAGCTGTGATGTAATCGGCCAAGTTGTGGTCCAGGATGAGTCGGAGGAGACGTTGCAAGAGGGTGAGATCCATCTTCTCGTAGGCCTTCGAGAGTTGCGTCTCCATCAGGACGACACATTCGCCCTCGGATGTCTCCCAGATGTCGTTCAAGTTGTTGATTCCTTGGCACCACTTGTACACCAGGAGTGGAGGAGGTTCGGTATCGGCAGGCTTGATCCAGGACGGGAAGAGGCCGCGTTTGTCCGCTTCGAAGAAGAGATATTGGTCGAGATAAGCGTCCGTGATCTTCTCCACAGGTTCGATATCGTAACATGGGATGAGCTTGTCGTAGGTGTCGAAGAACTCGATACCGGCTTCCTTGAAGGCTCGTTGAGTGAGCAATAACCGCTTGATCCTCGACAGGCACTCGTGGGGGTTGTCGTAAGCCTGCTCGATCAAAGCCAATTCTTCACGTTGGGATTGGTTCAGACGTCCTTTCACCGAGTATGCCTCCTTCAGTTTCTCCAACGCCAAAACCAGCAATTTGGTGTCGTGCTTGTAATTGAGGGGAGGGAATGGGATGGGGGCGAACTTACGGCTCTCCAGCCAGTGGACGGTGGCGGTGTAGATAGCAACGGCTTCCTCAGCACTGATATACGGTCCATCCTTGAGATACGCGTGCTGCCTCTCCTGCTCGGCCTTCAGGTACAATCGAGTGAGACGTCCGAGGTTCTTCTTGACGACGGCCTTGTCGACGGTGGCACCTCGCCTGATACGCTCACGGTTGTAGTGCGCAACGGAGACCCACCAATCCGCCTTACTCTTGATGTACCTCAGGATGATGTTTTCGATGGCCGTGGGCATACCGGGGACCTTCCAAGGAATATTGGCCTTCCAACACCTCCAAGCTTCCGACAAGTGCTGCAGGATTGTCTTGGCCTTGTTTTGTTTGATCGACTCCGGCATCATATCCAAGATATCGTGCATGACCGCGGCGCGGAGCTCCAAATCGTAGTGAGACTCGACGCGCTGCTTGGTGACCGTCTTGGCGACACCCTTGCTGTTACGACCTTCGAATTGACGGGCGAGGAGGTTTCCGAGCCACCGCTCAAGAAGAGGGACGATCCCACGCATGAAGAACAGCCAGACTCGCCAACCAGGGGCCCAGAAACCACAACCGGGACCCTTTCCGACTGGACCGGTATTGAAGCGATAGTAAATGAGATGCTTCAAGTCCTTCGTCATCCGGACTTGCCTCATAAGCTGGAACATTCATTAGTCACACGTCAGAGCAACGAGAGGACATCGTTTACCTTGTACTTGTACCTGTACATTCCCGTCAAGGCACCGATATGGGCGAAGGTGTACTGGATGGCATCGGCGAGTTGGAAGGCGTCGACGTTCCCGAGGCGATATTGAACGTGAGAGTCAACTATGAGCTTGGTCAAGCGAAGGATTTCTCGACACAAGTGGAAGGCATTTCCAAAGCGAGATTTTTTTCGTTCCTTTGTCGTCAGGGTCCTAGGTGAAGCGGGTCAGTGATCTGATCTCGGCACCGAACCGGGAGATGGACATACTTGACCGGCTTCAAGTTCATGTTGTAATCGAGATGCAAGTAGTTCAGGTTCTATGCACGTCGTCAGCACAACCTACAAAGCACGGGACCCATGGTCGTACCTTTCGATGGATAAGCAAGTTAAGCATATTGTAACCCTGCCTACAAACTTGCAACCCGGCCTCAACCCAGTCCAAATTCGTCGTCTGGAAGAACTTGGTAGCCTTGAGTTGCCTAAATAGGTTCTTCCTCGTCATCGCCTTCTCGGGCTTCGTCTTGAGTTCGTTCAGGACGAAGCACTTAAGCAGCTTCTGGTACGACACCCGGACTTTGACGGGTTGGTTAGGAGGACAGTGTTCGAGATACCAATTCTTGACGAGCGGGACATCCTGAGCTCGACGCATGCGACCCGATCGACGGTTGTAGGGGCTGGGAGCCCACCAAAGGGCAATGGCGTCAGCCGTGAGATCGTTCTCGAGCTCCTTGTCCTCTAGGAAGGGGGTGACCTCCTCAGGAAGTTCGAAGTCATCATCGCCTTCACCGTTTGGCCCGAAGATGGCATCTTCATGCGAAACTAGTGGAGCGTTCTTGGGGACCGCAGCTCGGAGTGAGATGGGGTTGATAATCGCATCGAAAAAGAAGGCGGGCAGGTTCGGGTCCTCAGTACGAACGTAGACGTTCTTGGGGGCGTGGTAGGGGGAGATCTTGACCGAGCGGGGGAGGGAATTGTAGAGATGGGGGAAGGCGACCTTGTACTCGGTGCGGATCTGCTGGCGGATAATGACCTTGTTAATGTCGTTGAACTCGTTCCAATCCTCGTCGAACGCGTCCATATCCCGGTAAAGGGGCTCGAATTTGGGCCCACCAGGGATAGCCATATTGAGCGCTTTCGCTGTAAAGAACGAGTTCTTATCGAAGAGGTAGGAGGCGTTGATGTCGGTATGGTCGGAGAGGAGAGTGCGACCGAGACGATAGAGGTTGGCCATTACCGGTAAAGGTAGCGACCAGTATCGATAAGATGGACCGTTGGCCGCGGGGGTGTCTACGAGAGGCTTTGGATCGTAGAACCAGTCGATGATAGCAGCATCTTCTTCCTCGTCCAAATCCAACTGAATGGCTTCAAGAGGCTCGACATCCAACACGTTGTCTCCGTAGTCCAATGGAGGCTCTTCGTCGTCAAAGGGCGGGAATCGCATACGTTTGAAGTGCCGTCGGTCGCGTTTCTCGCGTCTCATCGCAAGCCACATGGTGCTCCATTGGGCATGGTAGACGGGTTCGATAACCCGGGGGACTTGGTTGACGAAAGTGATCGCTCCGGTGATATGATACAAGACGGGGACTTCGCGGACTTGCTCCCAAGGATAAGGAATGTTCTCGAGTAACTTCATAACCGCGTGAGGCACGTACTTGAGCGCGCCCAAATGGACCCGTTTATCGTTCCGGAACTTGCGGTTGCTCATATCTCCATGGTCTTTTATGATTTTTCGTACGTGTTCCGGGGGTAAATCCTACGATGCAAGTCACCAAATACCGCGTCAAGCTTCGCGGGTCCGCATCAAAAATCACATTCACGCACCTGCTTCCCCATGTCCACGTAACCTCCTGTACGCTTCTCTCCGTAACGCCTTTTCTGCATCTGTATCCACTTCTGGGATTTTTGAGCCAAAACTTCAGGCGGGAGTCGTGAACCGGAAGGCCTCGCTGAGTGAGACATTCCCGATGGGGGCATCCCGGGGGGAGGCGGCACCATGCCAGGGGGCGGAGGAGGCATCGAGTAACTCATGGTCGTCGTCGGTGAAGACGAGGACGGTAGGGCTGGGCTGACGCGGACTTCGAAATTACGATCTCTTTCGGCAAGCTCCGACTACACCTCAGTCATTCCAAATCATGAGACTTTCTATTTCGTTCTCTGGTGCTTACATGACCTGGAGGTGTCTACAGTCTCACTTCGCGGACGGATTGACCGCCAAATACCCTGGAACCTGGTTGGTTCAGGCTGATGGATCTTTTGCTGTTTACGGCGCACCTCCGTCAACAACTATTTCCTGGCCATTTGTGTAAAATCCCACTGGGGAGGCAAGGTAGATAACCGTGCCAGCGATTTCTTGGGGCCTAGGCACGAGCCATCAGGGCTTATTTCAAACTGTTGGCAATACCCTCACGTTCCGGCCCTGTCGGCAGGGACGGGTATAATGGACTTCCCAACCTCGTTCACCATTTCCGCACACTCGATGGTATTGCGGGTCATTTCCGACGGGAAACGCCGGGTGCTACCGCGTTCACTGTGCTGGACTGAGGTCATTTCCACAACCTAGCCAGTGGTTTCACCTCTGACGGGGATCTTCTTCAATGCAAACCATCATCTTGGTCAAATGCGCCGCCGCCGCTTTATTACTATTGTACGCGAACTACGAGCTTTCTGAATGTCATTCCTCGACAGCCTTGAGCCACGGTGACTTACGTGTCTCTGAGCGAGCTTTGTGATGCCACTGATACTCGTGGTATTGATCACAACGGAACTGTAGTCTGCACTACCCTTCGCGAGCAAACCGAGGAAAGCGGTGGTGACAAAATACACCGAGAACGTGTTGATCTCGTACAACTTTGCCCGCTGCCATTCGGAAGTTCTTTATTAAACAGGGACATTCCAAGAGTCTCGGGATCCGCATGCTCTGGCGTGTCTTTCTGGTTCAAGAATTCGGACATGGGGTTAGCTTGTCCAGCGCTGAGGTTTTGGTTAGGCTCGGACCACGGTAAGGTGACGAAGGGGGTACTTGTTGACAAGGATATGCAACATCCCATCAGCACCCTCGATAACCTTCTTCACCGCGACGATGCCGTCGCGGTCGGTCACATCGACAGCAATCCTGCGGGAACTCAAGAGATGTTCCAACCATACACTGGCTGTCCGTCACTCACGGGGTACCGTGATGTTGCGTTGAGACAATTCATAGGCAACCTTTTTCAGCGCTTCCTTCCTACGACCGCCGATGTAGACCTTCGGCGATGGCGTAACCGATCCCGCTGCCGCCACCTGGTTATCTTATCATCAACTCTTCCGTGTTGTTTTCACGATGGTTCAGCTACTCGCCTGTTACGAATGCAACCCCTCCATTGAGGTCGAAAACATGACTAAGGTGTAGACTCCTGGACATGGTGGTGTTGAAGTGAGTTCTGGACACCTGAACCAATGTCGCCGAACAAGTCCATGGAATCACTTCGGCAGAACCACCCGTTCTGCTGTCCTTGAGCTCGGGCGATAGATAGAAATCCGATTATAGTTCAGCATATATATGCTCTACATACAGAAGCCAGCCGGTTCCTTTCTGCGCACATTTAAACCAACAGGGATGGGCTGTTCCGCCAAGGTCGGCCACGAGGGATAACCGGAGCGATCCGTGACAAGTCACACGCGAGCCTGCCCTAAAGCTCGCCTCCTCTACCAGCGGAGGGAACCCAACCTGTTCATTGTCGTCGACGACAACAACCAAGGTCTGTATCCTCTCCGCAGCGGTCCATTGCGCGCAGTCCAGCTCATTCTTCTTTCCCTTTTTTCTGCCCATTTCCTTCCGCCTGCGCCGCTGGTACTGCGTGCACCGCCACGTCTTATCTCGCATCAATCAAATCTCCTTAAAAACGCTGCGGTCCAAGCATCAGTTCCAGCCGTCAACTCCCATCCTTCCTATAAACTCTCCCCCTAACGAACTAACGAATAATCTATCACTATGGATGATGAGGTAGCTGCCCTCGTGAGTGTCCGTTTTCTGCGAGAAAAAAGCACCAGTTTAAGAATCATCAGGTTATTGACAACGGTTCCGGAATGTGCAAAGCCGGCTGTAAGTACTTTTTTCGGCTCTCTGCTACTTCCCCCCTTGCTCATAACCCCTTCCAGTTGCTGGTAAGTTCGGTATCATAGTTATCGCGTCGGCGATCGGCTGAACGTGTCGTAGGTGACGATGCTCCCCGTGCTGTTTTCCCGTATGTATTTAGCATCTGTGAGTATTTTTCGGTCGCTCACGCGCCCCACAGATCCATCGTCGGTCGCCCACGTCATCAGGGTGTCATGGTTGGTATGGGCCAAAAGGACTCCTACGTCGGGTAGGCCGGCTCCTCCGTCTCATCTAAGCGCCGTCTGATCCCTATTCAGTGACGAGGCTCAGTCGAAGCGTGGTGTTTTGACCCTCAAGTACCCCATCGAGCATGGTATCGTCACCAACTGGGATGATATGGAGAAGATTTGGCACCACACTTTCTACAACGAACTTCGTGTTGCTCCCGAGGAGCATCCCGTCTTGCTCACCGAGGCCCCACTCAACCCCAAGGCTAACCGTGAAAAGATGACCCAGATCATGTTCGAGACTTTCAACGCGCCCGCTTTCTACGTCGCTATTCAGGCCGTCTTGTCTCTGTATGCCTCCGGTCGTACCACCGGTATCGTCTTGGACTCTGGTGATGGCGTCTCCCACACTGTGCCGATCTACGAAGGTTTCGCCCTCCCCCATGCCATCCTCCGTCTCGATCTTGCCGGCCGCGATCTTACCGAGTATCTGATCAAGAACTTGGGAGAACGTGGTTACGCCTTCCACACCACCGCTGAACGTGAAATTGTCAGGGACATCAAGGAGAAGCTTTGCTATATCGCTCTCGATTTCGAGCAAGAACTCCAGACCGCTGCCCACTCGTCAGCCCTTGAGAAGAGCTACGAGCTTCCCGACGGTCAGGTCATCACCATCGGCAACGAGCGGTTCGTAGCCACTTTGCCTCGCATTTTCTCACTCACTGATTGAACGTACCAGATTCCGTGCTCCTGAGGCCCTCTTCCAGCCTGCCATGCTCGGTCTTGAAGCGCACGGTATCCACGAGACGACTTACAATTCGATCTACAAGTGCGATCTCGATATCCGTCGTGACCTGTACGGAAACATCGTCTTGTCTGGTGGTACCACCATGTTCCCCGGTATTGCCGACCGTATGCAGAAAGAGCTTGCCGCCCTCGCTCCATCGAGCATGAAGGTTCGTCCACTCTCTTGTCACATCTGGATTGCGTGAGCTCACTGTCGTGTATTATAGGTCAAAATTGTTGCTCCCCCTGAGAGGAAATACTCCGTCTGGATCGGTGGATCCATCTTGGCTTCCCTTTCCACCTTCCAGAACTTGTGGTGCTCGAAGCAGGAGTACGACGAATCTGGTCCCGCTATTGTTCACCGCAAGTGTTTCTAAATCGTTGGTCGGAGGAAATCTTAAATGGGGCGGGAAGGAGATCACCGTTTGTACGTTGCTTAGTTGGTTAGAATTCCTACTGCGTACTGTTTTGTAAATTTCTCGCTACACCTGAGCCTTTTTTCTGCCCACTAAACCTGGATCAGATCATTGCGCTGCTACAGTATGTCAAAGGCTCGTAGAGGACATAAAGGTCCGCCCATAATCAAGGGCAGTGCATGGGCGGAGCGATCGTGACCCGTGACCCTGTTGGCCTGGGTCGATCCCAAAGCGTCGGATGATTCCAACCTTTTTATGTCCGCGGCCCCATTGGAGCGACTGGGCCTCTTCCATTTTACGGATTGTTCCCACTACACCGACTACAGACATGTATATCCGCATACTTACTAGTAACCATGCGTGCTTTGAGGTCCGGAGGTTCCGCTAGATTCGGCGCCGGTTCCGGACTCTTTCAGGGGCGATGTTCTTCGTAAGCCTCCGACACAGGGATAGGAGCGGAGAATAGAACACCCAGAATCCCGTCGCTGCGGCGTTTATTCACCACAGCCCTCGTCTCCTCTGCCTTCAAGTGAATCCACCGTTTGTACGAGGCGTCCTTCAACCTCCCACCCCCGCAGGTTTCGCGGGTTATCCCAATGCCTCACTCTCCCTTCAACGAACGTCCCGACAACTCCATCACCAACACCTCCTCCACGCTCAGGCCAACCATCAAAAGCACAGCCGGTTCCACCCACAAAGACAACCGCTCCAAACTGGAGTTGACCACCGACGATCAATGGCTCCCACCACCAGTAATCGCCAAACAGTACGGAATCGACTGTCAGGTGCGCAAGCAGACAAAGTTCAGCCAGAGTAGGTTCCGGGTCCATTGGGACAACTTCACGAGGAGACTTGGGAACGGGACAGCACCTTCGACGTCCTCCGTTCCGGATGGTAGCACGGTGGACGGATCTCATCGTATGCGCGAACCTCCCCCTGGACAACTAGACGACGAGGTGGATGAAGTGGTTGTTGACCGTCTGTGGTTCGAGGAGCAAAACAATACATCTACGGACACCGAATCCCTCGCTCCTGTCGAAAAATACGGCGACAATCCCACCGGTGGCACCAACACAGACCGCGAGAGCCTGGCTGTAGTGGGAGGTTTCTGGGCAAAGTCCACGTTCCTTATCATTCTGCGGTGGAGGATCTGGCCTGCGCTTCTCGGTTTCTTCCGCCTCCGTTTCATCGACGATAAATCGGAAGCACGCTACTCTAAGGAGGCTTGGTTCTTCAGAAAATCCCTGGCCCTGTTCTGCTCTCTGTTCTTCATCGGCAACTGGGTTCTTGGAATCGCCTTTCTTCCCCAACCTGCAGTACTCCCCGACAAAATATTCTATTATGGTGTACGCCACGGTTATCCGACTCTATAAAAAACCCTTCTGATCGGCATACTGCCTTTATTTTCGTTTAGGTCGCCCCCGCCTTCGCTATCCCACTGGTCCCCATGGTTATCTACGATTTCCCCCGTGACCGTCCATGGGTTTACCAGATCTATCTCGGGTTATCTGTCTGGTCTTGGTCAATATTCCAAACTGTATCAATGTACGTGCCACCGTGCGGCTCTACGTGTTTCCATCGTTTGCTCAACTTTAAACGAAATCAGGTATCTTTGTGGCTTTTACGAGAAGGACGCGGAGCGCAAGCTGTATTCTTGCGGACCAAAGGACTTCCTGACAACTTTCTAGTACGTTTCGGACAGTTTTGGCCTCTGATCAGTTGCTGATTTGCGCGTCCTCATAGCTACACTTCCGCCCTTCAGACGCTTGGTCTTTTCGGACTTAACTTCAACCGCTTCCCAGCGGTCTGCGGAGTGATAGCCTTCTTTGTAACGTTGGTTACCCTCGTCCTCTTCCCCACGTCACCTGCTAACCCTCGTCAATTTGATATACTCAGCTCGTGCGCGCTGTTGCTCCCCACGGAGCCAAGGTATGCGGGGAACGCGGTCAACTTTTTGGTTTTCCAGGCATTCTTGCTCTATGTCCATTATATGAGAGAACATGTTGAGAGGAGGACATACACGTTGAGGGATCAGCTCAAGATCCAGTTCAAGGCGACACAGAAGGCCCAGGTCAACGAGAGGAAGGCTGCCGATTCGAAACGGCGGCTAACATCGTGAGTTGCGTTCTCAAATGTGACACTCATGAGTTTCTCACCTTTTGTATAGATACGTGTTTCATGATACGTAATTTTATTTAGAGGTGCCACTGGGGAGAACTAATTTTCGCGTGATATCCACAGGTCCGAGTTCCTTTAAACACAGCTTGTACGTTAATTGCCCTTGCCGGGGGGCTCGTGCTAATCGCCTCCACTTGCAGTGCTCGCCGTCCAGAACATGAGCGCATGTGGCGCTGTCTCCCAGTCCCACGACGTCGAGTTCAACGCTCTTGAGGGAAGCTTGAACATGATGTCAAAGGTTTTGAATGACGTGTTAGATTTGTGCGTTAACTGCAACGGCGGTTGTCTTTCCTATTTACTGATTGGACATTACAGTCATCGCATGGATAGCGGCAGATTCGAGAGTTTCAATAAGGTACGACGCCTGGCCTCCTTGATTGTTTTCGATCCCCATCTTCTATCATCCCTAGCCCTACGTCTTTCATCAAGTCATGGAATCGCTTTTCACGCCTCTACGGCTGGATACTGATTCACGGAGACTTAAATTTGAGACATATTTGGACCGATCGATCGATGAGGTACGGATTTGGCTGATCGGAGACGTCAATCGGTCAGACTTTTGTTGACCACTAGATCGCTGACAGGTCGCCGGAAGAGCCTTCCTAACTGCGATCGAACGAAGCGGGGAAGGAATCCAAAGGAGTCTCGCAGATTGCGATGGCGTGGTCGTTGGCGATGAGAACAGGTTGAAACAGATCATCACGAACCTCGCGGGGTACGTGTGTTGCCGTTTCTCGTTGTGCTTGATCTGACTTCGACCTCCATATAGAAACGCTTGCAAATTCACCCCTGCGGGCGGAACAATCAAGATCTCTACCAAGCTGCTCTACCCCAACCCTACAGAAGTCGCTCGGATGACCGGTGAATTATCGAAGGAAAGGCCCGTTTCCCGACTCTTGACCGGAGCGAACGAGTTGTCCGAAGACCACTTGAGCGAACACAACTTCCGCACAGATCCTCCGAACCTTTTGGAGAGGATCATTGTTAGGATCGAGGTCACCGACACTGGGTATGGGATCCAGCAGAAGGAGATGTATCAAACAAAGCTGTTCAGTAAGCGATCATTTGCTTGCACCTGACGTCGCTATACTGACGAGCGCGCTTGAAGATGCCTTCAACCAGACAGAGGCCGGCAGGCAACAAGGTGGGAAAGGCACCGGTCTCGGATTGGCTTTAGTCAGGCAGATCGTCAAGCTGAGCGGCGGTAGACTGGGAGTCTCTTCGAAGGTTGGGCAAGGTTCTACATTCTGGGTCGAACTTCGTAGGTTTCCTTCCATTTGTTCCTCTTGACCAGTCTATTGACCGTCCTCTCAGCTCTCGGAGTCGGTGCATGCGCTCTCTCGATCATCCCGAAAGAGCAGAGACCTCCATTGGTCTCGCTTGGTTCACAATTCACCATCTCTTCTCCGCCATCACCTTCGACGCCCGATGTGGAATCGCAGCACACGGGGCAATCAGGAACGGTCCTGGAGCAGACGACTAGTCCGGACGGGCTTGTTCAATTGGTGCCTCGCAAACGCAAGGCTGTGGACGCGACCGAGCACAATGTGAGCTGTAAAGGTCCCGGTCTCTTCGTTCACAACGTGACTGTTCCCCCTGTAATCGGGGAAAACGATGAAGATGTACTACCGCAGCCTGGAACACCTTCTGAGTCCCCGCTGGACCCAGCTCCAGAACCCACTCCACCTGTTCATGCTCTTGAGACCCCATCGCACCCGCCTCAGCAGCAGGAACTCCAGCTAGATCGTCCAGGACAAATGCGGGAGATAAAGTCTCCGAGGCTCGCGACGAGACCGACGCACGTCGATCTTCCACCCCCACAGGATCTTAAAACCCTACAATCGCCTCAGAGGACCCCCAGTCCTTCGGCGAACCGTCTACCGCAACCCGATATCACGCCTGGGTTACAGGTTTTGGTGGTCGACGACGACAAAATGACGAGGATGCTATTCCAGCGGATGCTGGGACGATTGAAGTGTTCGGTCACGACCGCTGTCAACGGTTACGAAGCCCTTCAGTTAATCACGGGCGATCAGAACGTTTCACAGTCTCCGGCTGAGGAAGAACACGAACACATGTTCTCTTATGGAGAAGACCACACGAGCATCATGGAGAACGAGAATGAGAAGGACGAGAAGGAGAGCAAGTTTGCGATTGTGTTTTTGGACAACCAGATGCCGGTGATGTCCGGTGTGGAGATGATGAGGAAGCTGAGGAAGTTGGGGAAGACGGATCTCGTTGTGGGAGTCACAGGTGAGAATTCTCGCTTCTCTTCCCCATCTCGGTTCCCAATGGTTGTGGATTTTTCTCGGGATCTAATCGTACACGGGGTTTTGTAGGGAACGCGCTTTTGCCTGATCAAGAGGAGTATCTGGAAGCCGGTGTCGACCACATTCTGACGAAACCGGTACGGGAAGAGAGCGTGAGGAGGATGCTCGCCATTGCGGATGAACGGAAGAATGCTCGTTCGCTAGGCGGTTCGACGACATTACCGACACCGGAGACGCCGCCACCTGACACAACGTGACGGTAGTCCTATTACACCACGTTCATCATCGTTACTACCCTCCATCCTCACTTTCACTCGCTGACGCTCCTCTACCGGGGTTTACTTTCTTTGTGGCTTCGTTTCGATCTCTCCTTTGGGCTTTTGGGTTTAGGACTTTGCATTTTCCCTCCACAGTTCCTTTCCGGACTTTGGATGGCGTCGTAAACATTCAAGTTCGGGGTTCGGCTTACCTTTCTCCCGCTGGATACCTGGCGCGACACCACCAGCACTACCGCAGCACTCATCGTCCAAGCCACTACGTTGCGCGATCTTATTTGCGCGTATCTGTTGCCGACAAATCAATTACTGTAGATATTTTTGACAATGCCTGCAGTTCGTAGTTGCCCTCCTTTAGCACCTCACTCCATGTCTCATTATCTTATTCCGTGTATCTCACCCTGCACCTTTCGCCCGTATTTTGCATTGTTCCAGTGACAGAGTATTCACATCATTTTCTCCATTTTACGGTGCATCACACCGCCACTGTCATCTCTCCAGCAATTGAAAGAATCTGCAATCACTGCCAATCATATATCCATCATCTCAAGAATTTCATTGACCTTGCCCAGGTTCTCCGCTATCTGCCTTTACCTCTTTTCCCTAGTATACATTTCTAAGTCCAATATTGCTTGTTTGTCATTTGAGGTGCTGCTGTGCCTAGGCCTTGAATTTTGCTGAGAGCACCACTTGGTCCCGGAGGTTATCCTTCCCACACCAGATTCACTGCCATAGAAGCTACATCCACCTGAAAACCCCAGTTCCCCTCTATTTTGCCAACATTTTCACCAAGTGAAAAATAATGTGGAAAGTGGGTGAAAGACCAAGAGCTGGAGAGGAGTATATTCAGTACATGAGAGTGGGGGGGGGGGGCAGACACTAAACACAAGTACCCATGCACATGCTCCATTATTGTTGACTTATTGGTGGTTGGGATCTGTTTAATATGCAACATAATTTCTCATATAAGAGGATGGGTGAGCATATGATAATGAGTTACCAAACAACTCTAGGTATACTTTGAACAGTAGTTACAGTCACAGGATACACACATCACAAACATCTACTGAGGGATTACATTAAGGAAGTCCAGAATCAACACTTCAGATTCATAAGCTGCAATTAGATACTGGCCATCCCACTGTGAGGCAGATGGCTGCTCATATTTCCCAAAGAGGTGGAAAACCACTTTTCCAGTGGCTGTATCCTCAACCCTAGATAGCCCAGTGTTCCAGCTCTTTGTACTATCAACAAAATCCAGGCAGGGTCTGTCTGAGGATATGTTGGGTAATAGAACAGGGGATGAACCTGGGATCCCAAAGTCCCACCCTTGGGTTGGTGAACCTTCAGAATGAACCCAGACTTTTGTACCATATAAAGTAAGGCCCATATGTATAGACTCCAATTCCACTTTGCCCACAACCTCTCCTGTCCATATAGACCAGGCATAAATGGTAAAACTATCCAGGTAAAAAACTCTGGACCTGTCCCCTGATATTCTAAGGTCCCTTGCTTTAAAACTGTATTGTGGATGTATCTTTCTGAGGAGCTGATCATTAGAGACATCCCAGACATGGACCTCTGGGTCTGCACACCAAACAAAGATCAACCTGCCATCTATCAACTGTGTGTCCCTCAGGTTGATGTCTTTAGGGCATGGGGTCTGGAATGATGCCTTACAGGTGCCAGTTGAGATATCCAACATCCTTACCACTCCAGCTGAATCACTTGAAAAAGCAAAGCCATCCTCTGATTGTAGACTGACAGACTTAATTGAGGCAGGAGCAGGTGGTGTGGACTCTGGGTTGGCCACACCTGGGTCTGTTGGTGAGGCACCAATCTGCCAGAACTTGACTGATTCATCCAAGGATGCTGAGATGAGGGTAGAGGGAGAGGAAAACACAAGGGAGTAGATATCATCAGTATGGCCAACAAAGGTCTCAACAAGGTGGGGGACTGAACCAGTGATATCCCAAAGATAGATAGTAGACCCAATGGCACCAGCCACAGTTTTGCCATCAGGGGAGAAACAGCAGGACTGAACCTGACCATTGACTGCAGGAAGTTCAGCAACCATCACTCCAGAATCAGAGTTTTGGACTGTGTTATGTGTTGTCCCAAATGAAATAAAATGGGTTCCATCTGAGGAGAAAGCAACCTTAGGACCACCCCCTGCTTGTTGAATTTGGTGACCATCAATACCCCACCACCTCACAGTGTAGTCATCAGATGAGGATATGAGGGTTTGTGGGTGTTTTGAGAAGTTGACAGAGTTGACCTGATGAGTATGTCCCTCTATAATATGAGAGCACTCTCCTGTCCCAACATCCCACAACCGAATTGTTTTATCAACAGATCCTGAGGCAATTGTGGCACAGTCCAGTGACATTGAAACAGAATAAATATAATCAGTGTGGCCAGAGAAGGTCCTAATAACCCCACCAGTCTGGATATGCCAGAGCTTGATAGTGGTGTCACTACTTCCAGATACAAGAAAGGTCCCATCTGATGAGAAGGTGAGAGATCTCACCCAATTGGTGTGTCCAGAAAGGATAGACACATGGGTTCCAGTGACTGCATCCAAGATGATGATACTGCCAGTTCCCAAACTAACCACCACAATATTCCCCCAACATACCAGACCTATTGCAGATTCATGGAAGGAAACTGTGCGGGAACAGGTCCCCCATGTAGCTGAGAGACCTGTGACTAATTTGACTTCTTGTGAGAGCTCTGAATTGTAGCATTTTTGGAGCCAAGATGAGGAAGGGGAGAGGGGGAGGGCTGAATGATATATGTGGGAGGGGGAATCATAGATTGTATCCCAGCAATCTAGGATAAAACACTGACTATCATCTACCCACTCATGGGCAAGGCCTGCCTGAATGAGGTATGAGCACAGGCTTTTGTGAATAGAGTGCTTGTAACTTACTGAAATATACCATTGTTGTACAACATTCAGGGCATAAACACCAGCATCAAGCTTTCCAATGAGGCAGAGGACCTCAATCCAATATAGCAAGTGTGTTGTGGAGAATTCATCCATTGCCTCTTGCACTTCCTTGGTATCAGGGCCATTGCTGGGAATCCTTGAGAGGTGATTTGCCCAGAAGTGGCAAGAATACTCCAGTGCATCTCCAATGTAGACCTTCAGTTGAGCAGACAGATCTTCAACCTTGCTGAGAATGGCATAGTCATCCAGATGGCAGATGTTCTTCTTCAACCCTCCCTTCATCAGGGTGAGGCATGAAAGTAAAAGTTCTGTGTGATGAACAGAAGGGTCCACAAAGAACTGTTCATCTGTACATCGTTGTGGGTCTGTGAGGAAGTCAGGAAATGATTTGTGGAAAATCCGGACTGGATCTTCCATGCTTTCTGGGACAATGAGGAGAGAATGGAGGGGACGTAGTGCTTTGGAAATCCTAGATGGTGTGTAGCAATTCCTGAGGAGGTTGGAGAGCGTCCTGACTGAGAAGGGATTGAAGACAAGGAGTACTGCCCCCACCACAGATTTGAGATGGGAGTAAAACTCATGGTCCTGTGAATTCACATCACAGAAGGCTTGCTTCAGGACTTGGGTGTAGAGGAGATCAAGGCCTGAACCTCCTTCATGGGAAGTGTTTTGTGGAAGTGATGTGATGAGGGTGAGCCTCTCGTCGGGTTGGTGGTGTTGGGATTCAACAAACTTGATGACTGTTGCAGCATAGATGAAAAACCCGGCAACTTTCTTGCAGAGAACATCAAGGTCATGTAGACCCGGCCAATCCTCTCCAAGGTCACAGTTGCTTTGGTTGTTGACAACATTGGCCAACTGGGTTTTCAAGAACAGCTTGATGTCACTGTCCACCAAGGAGGGCTCAACATCATGGAGTCTGAGTATATCTATGTGAGGTCGTAGGGCCGCCAAACGAAATCCAGATCGGATGCGAGGTTCGGGCCTGCCGGTGATGAAGAATTTGACAAGGGGGATCTTGTCCACATAGCGGGAAAGCACAGAGAGAAGCGCAGATGCGGGTTCCTTGTCTTGGCACTCGTCAAGGGCGTCAATGATGATGAGGGTTTGAGTTTTCGTTGTTTGGAACGGTCCGACGATGAGCTTTTCCATCTGAGAACAAAGGACCTCCCGTCCGACGTCAGGATTTGCTCTCAAGACTTGGAGCAACTCCTGTCGGAAAGGTGGATACCGATAGGCAAGCTGGAATGCGAGCGTTGGGAAGATCATCTGTAGGTTGCTCCTGTCCTCGAAATCCCGTGAGCAGAAAAAGCTGGCCCCAAGGTATCCGTCCGCGAAGCTCGTCTTAGCAAACGTTTGGGCGATGGTTGATTTTCCGGTCCCGGCAAGGCCGTTAAGCCAGAAAACGCGCTGGTCTTGCTCGTTCGTCAACCAATGGTTGATCTGTCGGAGGACGTCTCCCCTTGTCCCCCTTAGACAACCCTGCCTATTCCCACAGCGGTATCCTGCATCTGCGGCGTGACGAATCCTGTCGAGAAGGGTAAGGTCTGCGGATTCCTATTCGGCGGTTACCTCATATGGATGAAAGGCGAGAGGGTGAGACTCACGATGAGCCGACAGCTCTTGTCATAGATGTCTTGCTGTAACAAAGTCTGGTGCGAACGTCAGACGTGTGCGGGAACGAACAGTTTGCAAATGCATACCTGATACCCCATCATTGCATCGCGAATATCTTCGACCAGACCTCCGAGTTTGTCCGCATTCTTGACGTTCGTGAAAAAGCCCTTGATCTTTCCTTGGCCTACCAATGGTATGAGTTCTCCGAGAACATTTTCCAGTTTCCTAGTGATCCCCCTCTGTCAGACTCGGCTCTCGACCTTGGGGAGCGTGGGCTTACCGTCCGAGATCTTTCCTCCTTGATTCTTCCTTCACGTCGCCCTCAGAGACGGGTGTGCAGAGTGAGGCAAAAAGGGTAGTGACCCTGTGTGCCAACGACCATATGGCTTGCTCGTTTGCCTTCGTTTGCTGGAGCACTTGTAAGCTTTGCGAATAATGTGTGGGAAAGTAGGGCCGCACCTCGTAATTTTCCAGGATAAAACAGAGACCTCCTGCGACCGATTTGAGCGGAGGGAAAGCGTCTGCGGATTCTTTGACCCCACGGAGGAGTAATTTGGCCGTGGCAGACACAGTCTTCCATTTGTTCTCGTCTACGGCGCTCGGCTCGCTTTCGTTGGGACTAGGAACTTCTTGAACCTGATCGGGAGCGGTGGGACCCTCGGCGTTGTCTGGGGGAACAATCAGAGGCAGCGACTGGATTGACCCTCTCCACATACCGTCGCTGTGTGGGATCGAAGGCTTCGATGGGTATGGATCGGCTCGGTCGGTTTTCTTCCCGTCGACATCGTTCCCCTCTCGGCCTGGTCCACTCTCCACCGCAACCTCAACGTCTGGGTGTAGATTCATCTGACTGGATTCCCTCCCCTCGATATCGACTCCGCTGCCTTCTGGGTTGTGACCGCCGCCCACTACGACGTGAGGATCTGATCGCGGAAACGAACTCGTTGAGCTGGCCTCCTCCCCTCCGGCGTTCGCCCCCGTTCTGTCCGGTTTGCGTCCTTTCCCCTTGAGCCGGTCCTTGATTTTCTCCTTCATTTTAGAGACCGAATCTCGTATCTTGTCCATGTTGGTGCAGGGTTAGCGTAGATGGTGGTGTTGCGAT
>Ga0307515_10006943_pt1 | contig 22482 bp, 1 predicted proteins | sample 17_EM_MG_FD_194513 | JGI IMG/M metagenome (GOLD analysis project Ga0307515, IMG submission 194513) | Populus trichocarpa ectomycorrhiza microbial communities from riparian zone in the Pacific Northwest, United States - 17_EM | ecosystem: Host-associated > Plants > Roots > Unclassified | place...
TATAACCCTACTAAGTTTAATAAAGTTCGCATCTTTAAGTTAAGGATAGTTAATAAGATTAAGGGTAAGGCTACTAACACCCTATTTAAGAAATTAAGGCTTATTATCTAAGGTTATAACGATAATAATAAGAAGATAATCCTTATATAATCCCCTATAATTTAACGAGCTAGTTAGCGAGTTATTATTATATTAGCTCCCTCCTTAATAAAGAATAGAATGGCGGTTTATTTATAAGATATTACTTAAGCCTATACCTAATTAGAGACGCATCTTTAGCGCTTAATATTAGTATACCTTCTGGAGTAAATTCGCTACCAGTATCCTAAAAATACAATTATAATTGTGCTTAAGCCATTATATAGAATTATAGAGGCAGGAACTTACTAGTAGGCTACCTACAGTAAGCACCATAAAGAGAAGCTTTTAATAACTACTTCTATATTTAATCCCTACTTCCTTATTATAACCATAGGAACCCCATTTGGAATTATTGGTATATAAATTAATAATATAATTATCTTAGGAGACGACCAATTCTTAGCTCTTAAAGAGGACGAGCTAGTAAAGGCAAATCTTATAGCAAAGCTAAAGGAAAAGCTTAATTTAATAACACTATTACTTTTTAATAAATGTATCCTCTCCCTAAATAAGGATTCTATTGCTTTACGCCAGAAGAGTTAAGGTAAAAAGATTAACGTTATTAATATAAATTCCCTAAAGTAAGGATATGTAGAGCAACGCGCTTATAAAGCTTATATTACTTCTATCTATTAACCTAAGGCTTTATTTAATCTCTCTATTACTACCTAACACTAGGAACTAACTAAGGATGACATTCTTGCCCTAAATAAACGTCTTTTTTAGTAAATAAACCATCTCGATTAGGGACTACTCTATATGCCTATTAATCTTCCTACCGCTAAGCTCTTTATATTTATTAATAGATCGTTTACAAATAATAAAGATTTTAGCTCCTAGTTAGGATATAAGATTATTATTGCAAATAAATCTACTAAAGAGAATAACTTTATAATCTATGGCAATCTTATCTATTAGAGCTTAACTAAAAGTAAGCGCGTTACTTAAAGCGTCCTAGCGTTAGAGATATACGGAATAGTCAGCGGAGTTAATATAGCAATTATAATTAGAACTACCCTAAAGATAATTATAGATTAACTTGCACTTCTTGTTATCCCTATAATCGTATATACCAACTTATATTCCCTCTATAAGTATTTAGTTAAGCTCGGTACCATAAAGGAGAAGCGCCTTATAATTAATATTATAGCACTTTAGCAATCCTATAAGCGTTAAGAACTCTTTAAGATTTAATAGATTAATAGCTAAGATAACCTAGTAGATATAATAACGAAGGCGAACCTAAATAAGGTACTAAAGACATTTATTAATATAAATACTCTACGTATATAAGTTAAAGGTTGGGTTAAAAGGGAGTCCCTAAAAATTTCTTAGTTATGTAAGGTCTTAAGATATCTAGGAACTTTAATCGGTAGTTAAAGTTATCTAATTAGTTAGATTCTGCGGACCCTAACTTAACCTAGCCAATTAGAATTTTCTATCCCTAGGATAGAAAATTACTATTAGCCCGCTTACTACTAGCGCCTTGGCGGCCTTCTAAATGTAATATCTACCTACAACTCCTAAGTAAGAAAGCACTACGTGCTAAGAGGCAAATTTTGGGATAGCGAGACTTATATTATAATGGCAATAGTAAGTAAGGAGGATTGATATTTGTTACGCTAGTTAAGCGGTATATATGTATAGATAGCAACTATAAAAGAAGAGTTATTAGTGTTAGGAATAAAGGCAAGTGGTTACCATATAAGGTATATTGCCATTATATATAGCAAGTTGCCGTCACGTGCCGCCGCGGTACTAGCGTGGTAAGGAACCTTAAGTTCCTTACCCCTTTCTTTACATTATTAAGAACAACAATTATTATACTATCTACGAACCGTAGCTACGTGATATCACCTTGTGAGACTAACACTAGCATTAGTAATTAATTAAAGTAATACGCAAAGAACTCTATAACGCTAAAGTACTTACATTAGAGACCCTAGTACTAATACCTTCTATAAATAAAATTAAAATAACTATATTTAAGCCTAAACTGTTAAACGTAAACCCTAAACTAGTAATAGTAACTTAACCCGTACCTATAACAAACTAAGCACCTACTATAAAATCTAAAAAACTACCTAACCCTCTAATGTTTAATGGAAATTAAAATAACCTATACCCTTTTATAACTAAGCTCTGTCTTAAACTTTTAATAAATTATAACTAATACCCTACTAAAGCCAGCAAGGTTAGCTATGGAATATCTTATTTAAGTAAAGATGCTATATAAACTATAGACCTATTCTTCTATAATGGTACCTTTATTAACTTTAAAACCCTTATCTTTCTGCTAGAATAAATATATAATAACGCTAGCCGCGAATATATAACTATTACTAAGCTTAAAAACTTATAATAACGGAACCAAGACTTTTATAGCTTCTTTTTAGAATTTTTAGGCCTTATTAGTGAACTAGATTGGAATAAAGCCGCTAAAGTTGCTGCCCTTTAATAAGCTATTTCGGACGAAATTAGAGCCTAGTTAATAGGTAGAGATCTACTAAAAGACTTAGCTAGATTTGCTATAATATATTAACAAATTAATAAGGACCTTTAATATAATAAATAGACTCGTTTTCTAAAGCTAACTATACCTCGCGTTTAAAGCTCTACGAAACTAATATATACCCTAAAGCGCGATCTGTCTTTAAGACCTAAAAGCCCTATATATAACCCTATAGACCTTAACACTACTTAATCCTACGCACCCTTAGGAACTAATAAATGAAGAACTTAAGCTATAAATAGAGAATGTTTTAGATATAGAAAAAAGGGATATATTTAAAGGGATTATCGAACTTACCTTTTTAAAAAGGTCCGCCATAGTGTGAGGGGATCTTATAGACAGGGGGCTATAAGGACACGATTGGAACAGGATAGATTAGTAAGAGAGACGAATCCTTAAGGAGGTAAGGCCTCTGGGATCGTGGAGACTATATACTACGGGCATATGCCTCTGGCATATAACCGGCGACTATCTAAGGGGCGTCTAGGGGTTGTCCTAAGGGCAACCGAAGGTGTCCGTAATAATATCCCTTATATTGCCCCCCCCCTTCCTGCGGTTGGCCCCTAATCGCCATTACCTTACGGTAGGGAGATTATAAGGGCTTATCCCGAAAGAGGTTCGGAGAGATATTAGAGAGGTGTTGGTATGCCGCTGTATATTATCTATCTATCTAACCCCTACTTTAAACTTCTAAAAAACCTTAATAAGGAAAAAATATAACTAGAGAAAAGACGTAAGGATTACTAGAAGACCTATTAGAAGCCTACTAGAAGCATACTAGTGACTACCTAGGCTAATATAGGGATTTTTATATAACTCTGCTTCTAAGCCTTTATGCCGGTTTATAATTAATTACAAGTATTATAGGTAATTTGGTGTTCTAGTATAGTTCTATAGAACCTTTTAGTATGGGATTTAACGTATAGAGCCTTAGCTTGCCGTTGTCTTTAACTATTAAGATATAGTCTATAATTCTTTCTTATAATCCTTTTCTTATAATCCTCTGCGTTACTAATACATTACTCTCACATTTGCCTTTAGGCTATTAGATGCGGTTAAGGTATTAATTAGTTAGTTAAAGAGACTTATCTCTTAAGATTTAGTGTATATATTTTCAAATCTAGTAGTCCTGTGCTATATATTTAGCGTAGCTCTACTACCTAGCAATTATAGCTATTATGCGATTATTAAGAACGTCTATAACGTTATTCTTTAATACTATAGTATCGTTTTAGGTCTAATTTAACCCATATACGTCTTTAATTTAACGTCTTAATTGCCTTCCCCCGGCCGCGTAGTTAGTTTTTATAAGGAAGTAATAGTTAAATAACTTATACGCGTGTTTCCTTCCTTCTAAATAACGCTATTATAACAGAGTTATATTAATAAGGTTGCGGCTATTTACCAAAAGGGTATTAAACAGTAAAGTATAAAGACACTTTACTTATTAAGCTTAATCCTTTTTCTTAACACCTTACTTCCCATTATTAACCTTCGTCCAATTTAGACGTATCTTTAATATATTATTAAGATTTTCTTTTTTTTTATTATTAATTTAATATGCCTCTTTATTTTCCTACTAACTGCTCTTTTAAGTAAATTCCATAGTATATCCTAGCCCTACCTTTATATATAGAACCCCAACCTCTACTAACTTGTAACTGGTGCTAGTCCTACCTAAATAATTTTGCCTATACGTCTTTAAAAAACCAGAAATCTAATAATAGGATTCTGGAGGCTTATAATAAGACGCACTATATTAAATCTAATACCTTTAGTCCTTATAATTGATGTATGCGTACCAAAAGCGGCAGTTGCGTTAAGGTAAGTTTTTCTATTCTTAATAGATTTTTATTACTAACTTTAAGCTTTAATAGCCTAGGCCTAAGTGGCGATGTTCCTTTAATGTCCTTAACTACTATATCGCCCGGGCTCTCTCTTATTTTAGCGTAAATGCTAAACAACTTAGCCGAATTTAAGACTATGCCACGGCTATTTATACTGCCTATAATTCCTAGTAAGCTAGCTAGTAACGCCTAATATAAGAGCAAGGTTGGTATACTAAGGATAAGGTAAGGGGTAGGGGTAATAAGAAGAAGGTTGCTATCTACTATAGGAAGGAGTTTGCGCATGCGCGTTAAGTTTTAAAAGAGCATAATATAATGCGTTATTAGGTAGGTTACCCTTCGGATACCTATTAGATAGGTAACTAATAGTTGCTATAGTAGGGTCTTAGTGGTTCTGGACTATGCCAGCTAGCCAATATCTTTATTTATTCTAGGCTTAAGCGTATCTTTATTAACTATAAGCTTACGCCATAAGAGCTTCATTAGTATTAGTTTAGACCTAATGTTAGTATTAAGCGTTTAAGAGTCTCTGCTCTAGCTACACCTTATTATCCTACCCCTATTTTTATACCTACTTATATACCTACTAAGGCATCTAGATCCTATTCTTGTTAGCTATTACTTAGTAGCCTAATAGACACTAATCCTACTCCTAATAATAATAAGGCGTAGTGGCTTTTCAAATTGGGCATTTATAGTTTAGACTTTTAGGATTTGTTCTTATACATAGTAGCAATTAAGGACCTTAATTAAGTACTTAGGAAGGCCTTATAAGGCTTTTAGAAAGGGCTTAAAAGCCCTAGAAATAATATTCCTAGTATAGATTAATAAATAAGAATACAATTCTAGCAAAATGCCCTATTAACTCTATGCTATATATATAAAAAGGCTAAGGACCTATCCTGCCTTAGGCCGTAGCCCTATCCCTATAGTTTCTAAAGCCTATCCGTTCTATATCCAATTTAACCTATTTACTCTTTTCGCGAGCTTTCTTTATAGGTCGTGATAATACTATAGTATTAGAGCGCTTTCTGCGACTTATAAATTATGGACCTTGGTCCTAATATTCTTTTAGAATATCTTTGCAATAATTAAGGTAATCTTTTGGTTTCTATATAGAGTCCTTAGCGGGCTAGCCTAGCCATTTAACTTTAAATTAAAGCTTGTTCTTAATAGACTTATAGCGTAGTATAGCTTTAACCTTATACTACTCGCCTACTACTTTAGGGTGTTTAATTAGACCTAGACGAAAGTTCTTTTCTAGCGGTAGTTTATACTATAGCTCTAGTAGGTTTATATAAAATACTAAATGTATACGGGCCATAGATAGGGGTAGCTGGAGATAATAGGCTAGCTTACTAATTCGTTCCTTGACTTAAAAGGGACCTAGGTATCTTATATTAAGCTTCTTTAATAGTTAATAGGTCTTAATATTTGTTAAACGTAATAGAACCTTATCGCCTACTCTAAAATGCTTATCTTAGTGCTTGTGGTTATACTAAAGTCTTTGCTGCTCTTAGGCATCTTATAAGCTCTGCTTCGCATACTTTTATTACTCCTCCTATTCCTAGAGGTATCCTTATACTCTTTAGTGAATGTCCTTAAACTTCTCAGTAGGATCCTATAACTAATTATACGGCCTTAGCTAGTAATTATTGGGTATATTATTAAACCTAAATAGTTAAACGCTATAGGTAATCTGGATTAGTGTATACTTATGCGATATATATTACTTTAAATTATAAGTATACTCTATATACGGAAGTAGCTCGCACCAGTTATCTTGCTAGTAGTTTAAATATATCTGTAGGTAAGACTCTAGTTTCTAGTTCTGGCGTTTTATTTACCTATCCGTCTATAGGTAGAAAGCCGTACTATACTAGTGGTTTATCTTTAAATGGAAGTATAGGTCCAACTAGTATTGGCTTATAAAGACGCTGCCCCTATTAGTAATAATAGAGTATAGCTAATCTACTTTAAGAAAGCATTTCTCCTTAATTAGGTTGGTAAGCTCTTATACGTTAATTGTCTTATTAACGGGAAGGTATTAAACATACTTTAAAAACCTATTAATAAGTATGAGAACCAAATTGTATATTTGTCCTTAGCTATTTTTAGATAGCGGGAGATCTGTAATAAAGTCTATAGCGTAATATTGCTATAGCTTACTAGTGGGGGAAACTAATTTAAGTAGACCCTATAGCTTGTGCCTGCGGATTTTATATACTTAACACTTTTTATAATAGCTAATATACTCCTTTACTTCCTAATTAAGCCTTAGCTAATAGTATTTACGCTAAAGTAATTTTACTGTCTTTGCTTAACTATAGTAGCCGCCTAAGGGATTATTGTAATTCTTTATAAGAATCTTCTGTTATAGATTTGCTTCTTATGGCACCTAAACCTTACTACCTCTACGTAGTAGGCTTATTGGGTCTAGTTCCCAATAGTAGCGCCTAGCAGCTTCCTTTCCGTCATGTTTCCGGTCTACTTCTGTATTAAGGATGGTATAGGAAGCGTTCCTTCGTTATACCTTACGGATAAGATCTGTTAAACTTTTAGATAGTTTTTAGGTAAAAGCTATTTTGTTCTATACTACTCTAAGTATAAGACTAGATAGTACTATAGATCTTGTAACTCTTTAATACGCATATATTAGGAAGGCCGCTATAAGATTAAAGTCCTTTAGTTATTGCAGGGCTCTAAGTTCCGATTGCTTTATAGCTTCGCTATTAGCTTAAGGGGATAGCTTAGTAATTAGGGATAGTATATTACTAGGTTTTAAGAATATATTAGGGATATCCTGTTTAGGTATATTTGGACCCTTATTGGTAACGGACTAGGTACTAGCTAGAACGTTAGTGGAAACTAATAGGGCTTATACCGCCTAAGACTTAGTATATAGAGCTATGGGTACTTAAATATTCTATACCCGGAGCTTATTCTGTAATATAGGGAGTAAGATATCTATTATTTATTTTCCTTCTCCCGTTTTAAAGCCTTTGGTATAGTCTGGCCGTTGTAATGGTTTATTAGTAGGGTTGTTTTCCCCTGGCTTGTATTTAATCTTAAAATTAAATCGCGCGAGCTTTTTTACTTATCTGGCTTATTAAGGTATAAGCTCCTTTATAGTTATAAAGTAGCGTAGATTATAGTGATTTAAGAGTATATAAGTGGTATAGCTTGCGTGCTTAAGGTAGTGTTACTACTGTTTAAAGCAGTTAACTATAGCTAGTAGTTCCTTATTATGGGTATAATACCTAACTTTAGGTCCCTAGAATTTTCTGCTATAAAATACTACTGGTCTCTAATAGAGCTGGGTAGCGTTTAGATGCCTGTTAGGTTGTAGTAGGATACTAGTAAGGGCAAAATTTGATATATTAGTGATTATTATTAATAGCTAATCTGGGTTAAAATGCCGTAGCAATAGAGCTTCCGTGAACTTTATATGAAGTTTTTAGAAGGCCTCCTAAACCTTTTTAGGCTATAACTATAGCTTATACTATTTAGTTGGTCCCTTTTTAGTTTTCTTTCTTACTACCTTTAAGCTTTTTGCTTCTTGGGTTAGGTCTTAGGAAGCTTCTATAATATAGTTAAATAGGTGTTAGGTAATATCTAAGTAGTTATAAATAAAGCGTCTATAGAAATTGGTAAAGCCTAGGAACACTTAAATATTCTAGTAGCTCTTTAGCTCTGGCTACTCCTAGATTATCTGCACCTATACTAGGTCTATAACTATACCTATAGGCGTTATAATATAACCCAGGAACTTAACCTATTTGGTGTTAAAAATATACTTTAACGCCTTAGCGTAAAGGCCCTAATTATCTAAATATTCCAGCACTTCGCGGATGTGTTGCTTGTGTTAATCCTTATCTTTTAAGTAGATTAAGATATTATCTAAATAGACGACGTATATGTGGTTAACTAGTCCCCCTAAGGCTCTATAAATGTATAATTAGAATGTTATAGGCGTATTAGCTAGCCTAAAAGGTATTACTAGATACTTAAAGTGGCTATATTAGGTCTTAAAAGCGGTTTTTTACTTATCTCCTTCTTTAATATGGAGCCTATAATAGGCGTCTTATAAATTTAGCTTTATAAAGATCTTTGCCCTAGATAGTTAATCTAGCATTTTACTAATTAGTAGTAGTGGGTAACGGTTTTTAATTATAATCTTATTAAGGCCGCGATAGTCTATATATAGCCTTATAGTTCTATCTAGTTTTAGGATAAAGAGGATTGGTATGCCTAACGGCGACTTACTAGGCTAGATCTATCCCTTTTCTAGTAAGCTATTAAGGTACTCCTATAGGATCTTAAGCTCTTTACGCAAGAGGTTATAGATAGGAAGGTTTGGTGGTTGCTTGCCTTCTTCTAAATTAATTATATAATTATACTCCGAGTTTTATAGTAGGACTTTAGCTCTCCTGCCTAAAAATACCCTTAGTAAGTCCCTTAGGCCTGCTGGAATATTTAATAAATTGGGGTCGCGTTTATCCTTTGCGTTATTATTAGGTAGGTTTTAGAGCTTTTTTAGAATACTTGTAAGTAGCGTTATATACTATAGTGGTTGCTTATATATAGTTGCCACTATATATTAAACTGTTTTATACGGTAGCTAGTAGAGGGTAGGGAACTCCTTAACGTAGCGTTTAAGGTGCCGTAGTATACTTTTTATATATTGCTTAAGCCAGAGTAACCTATAGCGGTTAAAGTATCTTATAAAATTCTTAAGATTGCCGCTTCCCTATAATGTCTCTATAACCTATCCGGTAGTTCCTTATAGGGTCTCCGTTATAGAGGAGTTATTACCTATACTAAGCTCTATACCTATTTTGTTATTAAATAGGGGTTAGATCTAATACTCCTTTAGGTGTAGAGTGTACACTATTTTGCCTAGGGCTATATTCTTTAGAATATCCTTTAGGCTTATTAGTAATATACGCCCTTCTAAATCTTTATCGTTCCACTATTTAAAGGCTCCTATCTTAAAGTGTATCTTAAGATCTGCTTTTGTAAGCTAAGGGTATCTAAGGATAAGGTTATAACCTACGAAGTTAGCTGCCTAGAAGGGTTGCGGGCTAACTACCTTAGTGTAGTTATGTATATCGGCCACTAACACTATAAGCTTATAGGCACTATATAGCTTAATCTAATACTTATCTAGGAAGCCTATAATAGGTTTCCGCCATCTTTGCAATGGGATAAGTTTATACTCTTTTACTAAATTATATTATATAAGATTAATTTCGGCGCCGCTATTATATAATGCTTAGAACTGTTATACTTTACCTATAGGGAGTATTATTTTTAGCTTAATAGCAATATGGAGAGTTTTTCCTTCTATATCTTACCCTAGTTATAGCTAGGAGAGGTCCGCGACTAGGGCTTTTCTTTTTTTAGATTGTTAGCGCGGTTATTACCCTGCTTATTTTTTTTAATAAAATTTACCTTTAGAGTTTTCTCTTAACTTTTTAGAGTGTTCCTATAAAGGTGCTAGATGGGTATTAGGTTGGCCCTAGGAGTCTTTTCCGTTATTTAAGGTTTCTAACTTTAACCCTTCTAAAGTTCTCTTTAAGAATGGCTTCTTTAAAGGTTGGGTCTGCCCTACGTTATTACTAGAGTGCCTATGCTTTTGGTAACCCTTTGGCTTTCTACTGGAAAAGGTCTAGTTTCTTACTATATCTTTAGCGTTTAGAACTACTTGTTTGAAATCCGTATATATAGTAATCCGCGATAGGGCTTCTATGTGCTTTATTTTGTCACGAATTACTAGCTTAATTCTAGTCTAGATAAACCTAATCTTCTTCTTCTTACGGATGCTACCATCCTTATTTTTAAAGGGCTTTAGATTTATTTACTAAGCACGAGTTTCTATAAAGTTTATAAATTGGCGGAAGTTATAGCGGTCTAGCTATATCCCATTCTAGAATAGCTCTATATTATTGTATTATATAATATATGGATCTTAAGTCTATTTCTTTAGGAAGGTTTGCAGCTATGGCTATATAGTAATTTACTCTTTATTAAGCTAATTAAGTGCGATCTAGTTTAGCAATTGGTCTTTAATCTTACTAATAATCTAGTGTATACGCTCTTTAGTATTATCTCGTATTATTAGTATTTTAAAGAAGTTATCTACTTTATAAACCCAATTGTCTAACTACTGGGCGTTGGGTTTATGGCGGAGTTCTAAACTACTAGAGGCCTTAGCCAGTTAGTCTATATCCTTTTTATATTTATAGCGTAGATAACTCTCTAAGTCTTTTATACCTCTTTAGGTAGATACTAGATAGCTTTTAGGAAGCTCTTAGCCTTAACTAGGTTGTAAAAGAATTTACCTAGCTTAGATTAGACCCTACTAGATTTAGATTTACCCTTAGAGGGTTCTAATATATTTATTAGTGGCTTCCTCCCGTATAGCTTTTGAGAGCCTTACAATAGCTTCCTAATATTTGTCTTAAAGGAGATCGGTATAGGGCTTTTAACCTTCTAAACTTAGGCCTAGGGAGGCTCCTACTATAGAGGTAGTGTTAGTACTAGTAGCTAGTATAGGCTTCCTAACGAGGCTTAGGTCTTAAGTTAGTAATTAGCTTAGATTACTTAAAGGGGTAAGCCTGCTTAGCTTATAAGCAGTCTATATACCGCCACTATACTAATTATAGGCTAGTAGTTTTCCGGGAGGGTTCTGGTTAGTTCCCTAGTTGGACGCGTTAGTATATTTCTTTGGCATTTCTAGCTTAGGGGAAGATCTTAGAGTTACCTCTAGCGCTTAATCTTCTAATTAGCCTAGGTAGGGCTAGAGGGGTTCTAGTTACTTTTTGGTAACGTTATAACCGTTATAGAGGGTATTTATATTTTCCTTAGTAGTAACCGTAGGTGTATAAGAGTCTTCGAGCTCTTAGAGCATCTAGGTATTAGGGCTTATTTAGCCGTTTTACCTAAAGGGTTGTATTATCGCAATCTCTTACTATTAGAGGGACCTTTCTGCCTTTATGCGACGGCTTTCTATAAGGTATCCGTAGAGTTTCTGTTTAGGTTATTGTAAGATTTTAAGGGAAGATAGTAGTTGTAAATAAAAGATGTAAATAAATAATCTGGTCCTTAAAGCTAACTACCCTTCTAAAAAAGAGTAGGAAGGATTTAAATGTGAGGGGATTTTATAGATAGGGGGCTATAAGGACACGATTGGAATAGGATAGATTAGTAAGAAAGACGAATTCTTAAGGAGGTAAGGCCTCTAGGATCGTGGAGACTATATACTACGGGTATGTGCCTTTGGCACGTGACTGGCGATTATCTAAGGGGCGTCTAGGGGTTGTCCTAAGGGCAACCCGAGGTGTCCGTAATAATATCCCTTACACGTAGCTCCTTTTAGTCCTTAAGTTACACTTATTCCTTAAATTATACTCACTTCCCGACCTATACTTATTCTATAAATTATATTCATTTACTATAAAGCATTTCCCCCTTAGTTAACTTGGAAAACGAATTATCCTAGGGCTAAGTTATACCTTAGGATAGAAGGTAGAAGAGTATAAGTATCTAGGCTCTTTTAGCGCTGATATATAATATAACTCCCTTAATATACTTAGCGAAATTTAAATACTTAGAAAATGGAAGGAAGTATAAATCCTAATAGATAGCAGAGCTACTAATATAGGCTTTATTAATATAAACTACGCAAAAACTTAACACCTAAATTTAAAAGAACTTAACTAACTATAAGGTCTGCTAGGCTTTAATAGTAAATACTTAATATATAGCGAACTAATATACTACGCCTATGTAAAACTATAAATAGGTAAATACCTTAAATACGTCTCCCTATTTATAATACCTTTAAAGCAATATAAGATAATACTTAGATATAGATAGCTAAAATAACACGACCCTTTAATTAGTTGGGTAAAAGAAATACTAAAGTTCCGAATAACCTATTGCCGAAGCTATTACTTAAAATACTACTCGCCCTATAAATATATATAGGACTATTTAAATTTAATATAGTATAAATTGCCCTTATTATAAACTTTAAACTAATATAATAAAGCTATAACTGCTGATTACGGTAAAGAATATAAAGATAATATATTAAAACCCCTTAAAATTCGCATAATATAAGCTACACCTTTTATTTTATTAGTAAGAAAATAAGATTATAAAATCTTCGCTATAATAATAGAAGATATTAAGAAAGCGCTAGAACCAAAATAGTATATTAACCCTTGACCTCTTATACCTAAAGAGCACTACAATCTAATTAATGAGTTTAAAAAACAATTTATAGACTAGCTGCCCCTATATTAGAATAAATATAATTTTAAGATAGAACTTAAACCTAGTATAACACTAAAGTTTAGCCCGCTGTACGGAATGTTATAAAAAGAGCTGCTTATGATATAATAATACCTTAAAGAACATCTAGAAAAAGGATTTATTCGCCCTAGTTAATTACTATTCGCCTTGCCTATACTATTTATTAAGAAGCTAAAAGAAGGCTTAAGATTTTATATTAATTACTAAGCCTTAAATATATTATTATTAATTCTATTTATTGCCCGATTCGGTCCCTTTTCAGGTCCATATAGGCTACTACCTATCTATATAAGAAAAATCCCCTTAAGGGGGAAAAACCTAAGTATTTCCTTGCCGCTAGTTATACGCGTTCCGCCTTCGCCTAGCTAGTATATCTTTATATCTTTTATCTGCCTTGCGTACTATGCTTCCTAGGTATATTAGAAGATCTAGGGGGAGGGAGTAGTAGGAGAGTCTGGCAATTCGCTAGTATGCCGCCTATAGCTAGGCGGGGGGTAACCAGTCTCTAAGGGGCTGGAGAGGGGCATGTCCTATAGTGTCCTCCTATTGGATCTCGTGTGCTATTTAGAACTACTAGAGGACTCCTTATCCTATAAGCCATTTTGCTGCTGCTTATAGGCCTCTACTTATAGAGAGCATCCGGTTAATATTGTTTGTGCCTGCGCTGGCAAGTAGCTAGTCCCTTGCTAAGCGGTAGCTACAAAATAGTAGTATATGGCGTACTATCTAAGCGGGCTATCCGCATGTGCACTAAGGTATAGTACTTAGGATATGGACGCCTATAAGCCATGCGTTTAGGCCTAAGACCTCCATCCGTAGTAGGAAGGCGGCTATAGACTCCGCTTTTGTTAGTCCTTTATATAGGGGGAGAGTTAGTGTTAATTATAGGGTGTTTTATATAGTTGCGTCTTATATTTCCGCTACTTCCTTCTATCATCGCTTCTATTCGAGATCTGCCTATCTTGCGATTAGTGTAGTAGATCTCTACTTATATTAGTAGCCTCCTATCCTCTATCGCCGTTATAGCGCTCTACTAGTATGGCGCCGGGTCTCTGCCTAGTGGGCTAGTAGTTCCCGTATTTCCTTTTCTCTCTCTGCCGCTCGCAGGTAGAGGGCTTCCTGGCTTATATACTTAGGCGTATCTCCCCTTTAAGGAGCCCTCGCTCTTTATATGTGTTTCGTTTCTTATATACATTTTAATATTTAGCGTATTTTTTCTTCTACTAGGTAGCCTTATACTGTAACTACTCTCTATATTACAGTTGTGTTAATATATACGTCTAGTGGTAAAACTACCACTTCACGTTTAAGTACGGCGCGTGGTGTTCTCCTATAGGCCCCTATAGTTCTATATAGGCACTTATTTTATAGCTTAGCTAGTAGCGCCAGGGCGCTCTTTGCTAGCACCTTGTCGCTTAGTCCTAGGCCCTAGACCTAGGAGCCGTATAGTATTGTTAGCCTTATAACTGCTGTATATAGTAGGCGTATAAGTCTAAATAAAGGTCCCCATGTTAAGGCAGTAATTCGTAATGCTGCCGAGAATGCAGCTACTCCCCTATAAGTTGCCTATGCGATATACTCGTTCCAGTTTAGTTTAGAGTCTACCTAGACCCCTAAGATCTTAAGGGTAGCTTCTAGTTTTGCTTCGCAGCCCTAGATATTCACTATTAAGGCTAAATCGCTACTTGCCCTTCTTTTCCTTATAAAGTAGATAAGCTAATATTTATCTAGTGCGAATTTAGCGCTGTGTTATTTTGCCTATGCGATGCACCTATTATACGCCTAGTTTAGCCTAGTGCAGTTTTCTGCTACTGTGTTTCCCTATATAATTAGGTTTATATTGTTAATAAATCTAAGGGCTATCGTATCCTTGCTATTATTAAATGTCTCTAGTAGTTTAGATATAAAGAAGAGGAATAGAATTAGTAAGAGGGGTAATCCCTATAGGATACCTATGGGTGTTAGTATTAATTCGCTTTCGTATCCCTCAATTATAATTTTTATAGTACGCCCTATTAGGAAGGCCTAGACGAACTTAATTATCTAGTCTAATAGGCCCTTATTTCTTAGGATCTATAGAAGTCTCTTATATAATACGTTATTAAAGGCTCCGCTTAGGTCTAGGCTTAGCATAGATATAGTGCATCCTAGGTGAGCTTGCTATGCCGCTTAGACACTAGAGGTAATTAGGAAGAATGCTAAGAGGGTTAATCGTTTCTTTCTTGCGCCTATTTATATCCACAGTAATAGCTCCTATACTTCTGCCGCTTCTTATATATATTCTATAACTATCTTTTCTAGGAGCTTTCCTAGGGTGTTTTTTAGGGCAATCAGGCGGTAGCTTTCCGAAAGGGAATAGTCTTTTTTCTTTGCCTTTTATAAGATAACCGTGGTTATTGCTTTAAAGCCTTTAGGTAGTTTACCTCTCTAGAGATAGGCGGTTACAGCGTCCGTAAGTGGTATTGCTATCGCTTCTGCCATAGCCTTAATTGCCTTATTTAGGATCTTATCTGGCCCTAGCGCTTTACCAATAGGGAGCTTTCGTATAGTGTCCTTTATTTTTTTTACTAATATTATATAACTTATTTCAATAGGTACGGGAAGGGATTAGCTGCTAATGTCCTGTAGGTCCGCTTAGCCTACGCTAGGGAAGAACCTTTCTGCTAGTATTTTAATTTTTTCCTCGTTGTTATTCGTGTACTAGTTCTATTCTAACCGGCGTAGTGTAGGTAGGTAGGGGTCCCCTGGCGTCTCTTCGGCGGCTCGCCTGCTCTACTTTAATATATGCTATAGTCCCTTATTATATGGTTTAGAAGGGTTTAAGGTAATTTCTTTAAGGAATTGGCGCTAGTTATTTCTGCCCTCTTTCTAAATTGTCTTCTTAAGCCTATTTTTAAGGGCCTTAAAGCTCTATTAGTGGTAAGCTTCGCCTGTTACGCTATACTGTCGCCTCGCCCTTTTAGCGCCTATAAGTAGCTAGGCCACCTCTAGCAACCATTCGCGGCGGGCGTATTTACTAGGTTGGGCCTTTAGGCAGTATTCTTCTAGGCAGTTGCTTATAATTCTCTAGATGTCCTCTAGCGATGCTTAAGGTATAGCTGCTAGCCTATTGGTGATTTCCTAGGTATACTTTTCCTGGTTAAGTTTCTTGGTGGCGTATTTCTAGCGAGTTCGCTACGCTAGTGCGGCGGCGTTAAGCGCTATCTGTATGGGTATATAGTCTGCAGTAATTACCTATATATCTTCTAGTCCGTAGAACTCTAGTTAGTTTATAAGTATATCTTTAATAAATATAAGGTTAATTATACTCTCTTAGGTCCCTCTTTTCTAGGTAGGTTTACCGGTTAGGGTAGTAAGAGTAAGGCCCCACGTTTCTAGCTCATTTAGTAGGTAGATTACCTATACTTTAACTATAGCTTACTGCCCTCCCTATAATGTATAGTGTGCATTAAAGTCCCTTAAGACGATTACCTCGCCTTCTACTATGTTAATTGTCTGTTAAAGTAGTCCCCATATAGCAATTTGGGGTTTATTATTGCTTAGGTTATAGACGTTAATAATACTAATTTGGCCTCGATTGGTAGCTAGTTATAGTTTATTAATATTAGGGCTGATGTTATGGTAGCTCCATACCTATATATCGATGCGTTAACTAACTAGAAAGCATATACGGGTAGCCGGGTTTAGTTTATATAGGAGGTAGTATCCTTTTAGTTGGTATATTTTGCGTATTTACTTATTATATACCGGTTCTTATAAAGCTATTACCTGGTGCTTTTCTAGGTCTAGGCTATTAAATAGTAGCCATATTGCTTTATAGTTTAAGTGTCCGCAGTTATATTATACTATTGTTAATCTATTTATAGTGTTGGTTAGTCTGGCGACTTATAGGTGTCTTCCATTCTCCTCTAGGGCGTCTTAGCTGGGGCTATTACAATTAGGATTCTTTACTGGGATGGGTCTCTAGCGGCGTTAGTGCTGCCTTATAGGCGTCTTACGCTCCGCTTTGCAGCTAGTTGGGTAAAAGGTGCTCCTATCAGGGTGGGTACCCTAAATCTCTTTCTTTATGCGACTATCCACCCGCCGTCGCCTATTATGCTTAGCTCCTTCTCCTTATATGCGTTTCCCCGTACTGCGGCTATGGCCTAGTATAGTTTGGCTTACCTTATCCTAGTAGCTTCTAGGTATACCTAGAAGGTCTTATAGGCCGTCTTCTGCCATACTTTATATTCTTTACCGCAGTTTATATATTTAACTCCCTTAACCTTAGGGCAGTCTTTCGTCTCGTATATGTTAGCGCATAGCCCGCACCTTCCCTATCTCCCGTATGCGCTCTAGATGTGGCCCTACTGCTAGCATTTAAAGCATTGGCGTATTTGGACTACGCGGTGGTATAACCAGGCTTTATACTAGAGGTTATCTATAACTATTCCTTTATATATAACTGCCGCCTGCATCTCCTGGGTTAGTAGATTAATAATTAAGGTGCCGCGTGTTTTAACCTTTTAGAACCCTAGTAATACACCTATATATATAGTGCGTACTTTATAGAGCTATATGACTATAGATATTATAATTCCTGGGACCAATTTCTTAGTGGCCTCTGTGTCCTTTAGATAAGTTATAAGTTTATAGCGCCTCGCCCACTTTTTACCTGTATATTAATAGGTACTCTAAGTACTTTAACTAGGTAGTCCTAGCGGAGTATCTTATACTTAGGGGTGTCTCCCTAGGTTATAGCCTAGTCCTTTACCTATTAGTTTAGGAGCATAACCTCTATATTACCACTATATAGGACCTTTACTGCTACTGCCTTTGGTATATATATCCTAATTACTATAAAAATCTATTCTGGCTCTGCTCCTACTACTTCTAGCGTTTAGACCCTAACTGTGGACTTTATAAGTGCTACGCTAGGGAGGCGCTAGAGAGGCGCCGATCGGGCGCTAGCGGCGATGTTGGCCTATAAGGGCTTTGTTGTATGCGTTATTGGTGTTCCCTATAGTTTTATAGCGTCCTTAATGCGCCTAAGCCTATCCTCTACTGTATTCTGGTTCCTATTATGCCTTATCTATAGTTCCCAAGCGATATATCTAGCCTATTAGGCCGCACGCGCTACCCCTACGCGTAGATATTCGTCTTCTCCCTTCCCTAGGTCTTCCTTAATGTCTTTTAGGATATCTATAAGTTTCTGCCATTTCTGGTCGTTGTCCTTTGGTTGTTATGGTTGGGTCGCCCCCTGTTGGGTTTGTTATGGTGTTGCGTTTTTTTATATTTTGACCTACCTTCGAGTCTGCTGCGACCTTCCTGGGTCGCGCAGGCTTTCCGGCTGTAGTGCGTGCATTAATTCTAGGGCATGTTATGCCGTAGATTCGATTGGGAGTAGTTGTGTCTTTATTAGATAAGTAATGGGCATGTTCTACTGCTGTAGCGGCTCAAGCCTTAAATATAATTATAATTTAAAACTAATATCTAATCCCTTTGCTTTAAGAAACGCTTAACTACTTAGTAAAAGTATAATACTTTACGAAACTTAATATAGTCGCTACCTTTAATTAAATCCGTGTTTGTAAAGGAGATAAGAAATATATAGCTTTTTATATATAATAGGGACTTTTTAAATACCTAGTAATGCCGTTTAGTGTAAAGAACGGTCCTGGTATGTTTTAGTAATATATTAATAATACGCTTCGCGAATTCCTTAATATATTTATTACCACGTATATTAATAATATCTTAATCTATTTATTTTCGCTTTTTAAGCATTAGAAGCACATCTAAATAGTTCTTAAACGCTTGCGAGATACGGGCTTATAATGCGATATTAAGAAATGCAAGTTCTATACGTCTAAAGTTATATACTTAGGCCTAATTATATCCTGCGACGGAATTAAAATAGACCCTAAGAAAATTGCTATAATTATAAACTAGGAGAGTTCTAATAGTATATAAGATATTTAAGGATTTCTAGAATTTGCAAATTTTTACCGTTGATTTATTAACCACTTCTTAAAAATTATTTAGCTATTAATAAACTTAATAAGAAAGAACATAAAATTTAAATAGATTACTAAATATAAATAAGCTTTTAATAACCTAAAATATTGTTTTATAACCACTCTAATTCTTACCTACTTTAACTTAGACCTTAAATATATTATTAAAACAGACTCATCTAATTATATACTAGGAGGAGTATTATTATAATATAATAAGAACGGCGAGCTATGCCTAGTAGCCTTCCTCTTTTAGAAACTTACCCCTACTAAATTAAACTATAAGATATATGATAAGGAACTGCTTATAATCATTAGATGCTTTAAATAATGGCGTCTAGAACTTAAAGGATCGTTATTTCTAATACGCGTGTTAACGGACTATAAAAACCTGCAATACTTTATAACTATAAAGCAGTTAATATAGTGCCAAATTTATTAGGCCGAATACCTCTTATAATTTAAATTTAAGATTACGTACTAATTAGGTAAACTTAATTAGAAGCCTAATATATTAATATAACAATTATAAGACTTACCTACGAACGCCTTAGATAAACGGATTATAAATTAATTACGGATCTTATTACCCCTTAAACGTTTTAAGAAACTATATCCTATATTCCTAAATATAGAACTTAATAGAAATGAAATAGAAATTAATAAATAGGAAATAGAAATTAATAAGTTAATAGAATATAAATATAAAAATAACGTATGGATTATAGATATAATAGAAGCAATTTAAATAGGAAAACGATAGTATAAGGATATTACACTCGCCAAATGCGAAATTTGTAACGATTAATTATACTATTAATAGAAGATAGTAGTTCCGAATTCCAAACCCCTACAATTTAAGATACTCGAATTCGTATATAATTCCCCTATAGTAGGACATCCTAGCTATATAAAGACTTATAAGATTATTTAATAAGTATACTACTGGCCTATAATACACGACTACGTATAAAAATACGTTTAAGCATACAGAATATACGTGCGTAAAAAGACCTCTTATGTAAAGAAATAAGGAGTACTCTAACCGCTGCCAATTCTAATATAAAGATGGCGAGATATTTTAATTAACTTTCTAGTTAACTTGCCTAATAGTAATAGGTTTATAAATATTATAGTAGTTATTAACCGTCTTATAAAAATACGACACATAATTCCTATAGACTTAATTAATGTAATATTAGTAGCTAAATGTTTTATTAAGTACGTCTTTAAGCTACACAGACTTCCTAATTTAATAGTATCCAACTATAGTAGCTAGTTTATTTTAGACTTTTAGCAAGCCCTATATAAACAATTAGATATTTAAACTTAACTCTTAACTATATTTTATCCGGAGATAAATAGTTAAACTAAAATCGCGAACGCGATTATAGAATAATACCTATAAATATACTGCTCCTACCTATAAGATAACTGGGAAAAGTGGCTACCTTTAGCTAAGTTTACTATAAATAATACAATAAATAAATTAATAGGCGTAACGACGTTCTACGCGACCTACAGATAAGATCCTTAACTTAGATTTAAACTATAACCTAAAATTAACACAATAGGACCTACGATTAAATAAATTTAGTTAATTAACGTGTATAACTTCGCTAATTAAATAAAGCAGCTAATGGAACTATTATAAAGTAAATTAGCGTACGCTTAAATAGTATAAAAATAGTATATAAATAAAGGACAAGCTCCCGCGTAGGACTTTAAAGAAGGTAATATAGTTTACCTAAATATATAAAACCTAAAGACTTAACGACCCTTAAAGAAACTAGACTGGAAGTTTACGGGCTTATACCAAATTAAGGAGAAACTAAGCCCGTACGCCTATAAGCTTAAACTACTAACTAAGATAAAAATATATCTAACGTTTTACGTGAACTTGCTATAACCCTTAAAGGGTAAACCTATAACTCGCGAAGTGCCACCACTACCTCCTATAATTATTAATAATAGCAATGGTTCTTACTTTATTAACTTAATTAATAATATACAATAGAAAATATAATCTAAATAATTTAAACTTCTTATTAAGTGGAAAGAATATAAAATATAAACTTAGGAAACCTATGACTAGATTAAGGCCGACATGCCTTCCCTAGTAAAAGAATTCTATAAAGACCATCCTTTATAGCCTACTCTAGCTAAATAGATACAATATAAAAGCAAATAACTACTACCTAATATAAATACATGAAATATAATAGCAGAAAACTTAAATTTAAAAAGAACTTAAAATATGTTATAATGTTTATAATATAATTACATAACGCGTAAGATATTAAGGAACTTTAACTACCAGTTAAAGTTATCTAATTAGTTAAATCCGCTTTACTAAGACCCTCCGCAAAGATATTAGTTTTACTTACCGCCTTAACTAAGCTAATAGCGATTTTCTATCCCGGGAATGGAAAATCCTAATTAGTCTATTTAACGATAGAAACGGTAAAACTCTATACCGCTACTTAACGCGAAAACACAATACGCGATAAGTATAAGTCTTAACTAAAATTAAATTATTTAGACCTTTGGCTAAAAGGGGGGGTACTATAACAGGACTAGCCTAGTTATAGTAGGAATATCTTAGTAAAACACTTAATAGATAAATTCTAACGCTTTAACCAAATTCTGCCAGATTAATTAAATTTTACTAAAGTCCGTTAAAGACCGCGTGCGTATATGCGCACGCATCGACCACCAAGCCCCTAACTATTTAATTATATAATTCTCGTGTTATTCCTTTCTCTTCTTTACGCAACGTCTTGTTCCTAGTAAGAGCTATATACCTATAGATTTAGATAGAATTTACATTATTCCTTTAAACCTACCCTAAAGCCTCTTCGCGCCCTTACAAAAGTAGGGATACTTTATAGCATATATAGAAGAAATATTAGTAGAAGATATTACTAGAATCTATATTAAAGAAGTGTTCGTAAAACACGGAGCACTAAGTAAAATTATATTAGATAGAGATCTAGGATTTATAGCAGCATTTTAGGAGGTATTCTTAGCGGAATAAGGAGTTAGAGTAGTAACTTTTACTATATATTATCCGCAGACAGACAGTTAAATAAAAAGATTAAATTAGACACTAGAGCAGTACCTAAGGCATTATATTAATTACGTATAGAATAATTAGGTATTGCTATTACCAGTTATATAGTTTATATATAATATAATACCACAAGAAGAAATAGATATATTACTATTTAAGGCAAATTACGGATATAAGCTAAGAATATCATTATTACTATAATAAGTAAAGAAGATAAGTAGCATAGCTAAAGAAAGGATAAAGATATTAATAAATCTTTATATAAACCTTATAGAATTAATAAAGGTAGTATAGGAAAGAATAAAAAGGTACTATAACGCTAAGAGATCTAAGGGACTAGATCTTAAGGAGGGAGATAAAGTATAGCTACTATATAAAAATTTTAAGAGTTAACAACTAAGTAAGAAGTTAAACTACGTTAGACTAGGACCTTTTAAAATTATTTAAAGGATTTTACTAGTTATATTTAAGTTAAACCTACTAGCTAAAATAAAGATCTACCCTATATAGTATATTATAATACTAGAGCTAGTATATAGGAATATTAAGCTACTAGTTTATAAAGCAGACACATATAGAGGATAGGAAAAA
>Ga0307515_10006944_pt1 | contig 22481 bp, 22 predicted proteins | sample 17_EM_MG_FD_194513 | JGI IMG/M metagenome (GOLD analysis project Ga0307515, IMG submission 194513) | Populus trichocarpa ectomycorrhiza microbial communities from riparian zone in the Pacific Northwest, United States - 17_EM | ecosystem: Host-associated > Plants > Roots > Unclassified | place...
GACTTGACGATCGCGACCGCCGCGAGGACTCCGCTGACGCCGAGGAGGAGCAGTCCGCCGGCGAAGATGGTCATCGCGGCCGGGTGGTAGCGGAAGCCGTCGACCAGTTCCAGCATGGTGATGTCGTTCGCCGCGACCCCGCGGGCGGCCATCTCGTGCACTCCGAAGATCTCGGCGCCGTAGTACAGGATCGTCATCCCCGCGCCCAGCCACGACGTGACCAGAGCCGCCGTCGCCACCTTCGTGTGCCCGACGAGCGGGCGCAGCGCGTAGAACGCGAACGGGATCAGCAGGTAGGCCGCGCAGGCGTAGAGGTGGGCGGCGATCCATCCGTTGGAGGCCATCGCCTTGAGGCCCTCCATCGTCGTCTCGTCGGCGTAGGGGCGCAGCGTCTGGTAACCGGCGAAGAGGACGCCGGCGGCGGCGAGGGCGGTGGCGCCGAGACGGGTGCGGGTGCTGGACATCGGGGGCTCCTTCGAGGGGATCAGTGAGCAGTGCTCTCGTTCTGCTGTGCAGTTAACACGGCAGCGGTGCTCTCTGTCAAGAGCAGTGCTCTCCCTTTTTCGTGCCATGCGGCGTCGTCCCAGGTGGGGGTGCATATCAAGGGGACGGACGGCTGCGACTAGTCGGCCGCGATGACGTCCAGTAGACCCGGGAAGCGCGCGTCCAGGTCCTCGCGACGCAGGGTCGCCATCCGGCTGTTGCCGCGGTCGACCTGGCGGACCAGTCCGGCCTGGCGCAGGACCTTGAAATGGTGCGTGAGAGTGGCCTTGGCCACCGGCAGGCCGAAGGACACGCAGGCTCGCGCGGTCCCGTCGGGCTCGCGGGTCAGGTCGCGGACCACCTTGCGGCGCAAGGGATCGGCCAGCGCCGACAGCACGGCGCCGAGCTCCATCTCCTCGCGGGCCGGGTGGCCTTCGTCGTCGGGCATCCCCACTCCATCGATAGGTACGACTTGCATCGTACCTCAGTCGCGGCTAGCCTCCGTAAGGTACGAAGATCGTCATACCTATGCCAGGGAGTCCCCCGTGTCCCAGCCCTACGCCCTCGTCGGCCTCGCGCGCCCGAAACCCGAGCGGGCCGCCGAACTCCGCGAGCTGCTGCTGTCCTTCGTCGAACCGACGCGGGCCGAGGAGGGCTGCCTCCAGTACCACTTCCACGCCGACAAGGAGGACCCCTCGGTCTTCGCGTTCTACGAGGTGTGGCGGTCCGGGGAGGACCTGGACCGCCACCTCGAACTGCCGCGGATGAAGGCGTTCTGGGAGTCGCGGATGGACTACCTAACCGAGGATCTGGAGATCCGCCGGCTCGACATGCTCAGCCCGTACGGGACAGCTCCCTGACCTCCGGCTCCGGCGCGCGGTGGCCGCGGGCGAGCCGTCCCGGCCACCACGTCGCCGGCCCGACGTCCAGCGACAGCGCGGGAACCAGCAGCGAGCGCACGACCAGCGTGTCGAGGAGGACCCCGACGGCGACCACGACGCCGATCTGGAGCATGAACACGATCGGCATGACCGCGAGGACGCAGAACGTCGCGGCCAGGACGATTCCGGCGCTGGTGATGACGCCGCCGGTCGCGGTCAGGGCGCGGAGCACGCCTTCGCGGTGGCCGTGGACGGCGGCCTCCTCCCTGGCCCGGCTCATCAGGAAGATCGTGTAGTCGACGCCGAGGGCGACCAGGAAGAGGAAGCCCATGAGGATCATCGTGCCGTCGACCTTGTTGTGCCCCAGTGCCTTCAGGAGCAGCCCGGTACCGCCGAGCGCCGATCCGAAGGACAGCACGACGCTGGCCAGGAGCAGCAGCGGCGCCACGACCGCCCGCAGCAGCACGACGAGGACGAGCCCGACGACCAGCAGCACCAGCGGAATCACCAGCGCGAGGTCGTGGTCCATGGTCCGGCCGATGTCGAGGTTGCTCGCGGTCGTCCCGCCCACCAGGGAATCCGGGGCGACACCGTGCACATTGGACCGGATCGCGAGGACGACGTCCTGCGCGGCCGTGCCGCCGGGATCATCGGTGAGCAGCGCCGACAGTCGCACCCACGACCCGTCGGCCGACGTCTCGGGTTCGAGCATGTCGGCCACGCCGGGCGTGCCCTCGACGGCCGCACCCGCCGCCGTCGCCTGCCCGGCGGGGACGTAGACCTCGACGGGATCGCTCGACCCGGCCGGGTAGTGCACGGCCAGGAGTTCGTGCCCCCGCACCGAATCCGGTTTCGTGGTGAACACGTCGCCCGAGCCGAGTCCGCCAGACAGGCTCGTCGCGCCGACCGTCAGCACGGCGAGGCCCAGCGCGGTGGTCATCCACACCGCGCGCGGGCGGCCGCGAACGAAGCGCGCGACCCCCGACCACAGTCGGCTCGGCGCGGGTTCGCCTTTGCGGGCGGGATCGTAGGCGGGGATGAGCGGCCAGAACACCCGTCGTCCACAAAGGACGAGGAGGGCCGGTAGCAAGGTCACCATGGCGAGCATCGCGCAGCCGACGCCGACGGCGGCGACCGGTCCGAGGCTCGCCGTCGAGTTCAGGTCGGCGAAGACCAGCACCAGCATGGCCAGCACGACCGTCCCCGCCGAGGCCAGGATCGCCGGGAGGCTGCGGGGGAGCGCGACCCGCATCGCCGCGTAGGCGTCGGGATGCCGCCGCAGCTCTTCGCGGTAGCGGGATGTCAGCAGCAGGGCGTAGTCGGTGCCGACGCCGAAGACCAGCACGGTCAGGATCCCGCTGTTCTGCGGGTTGACGACCATGCCCGTGGTGTCGGCGAGCAGGTAAACGATCGCGTTCGACAGCTGGCTGGCCAGAGCCACCGATCCCAAGGGCAGCAGGAGAAGCAGTGGCGAGCGGTACGTGACGAGCAGCAGGAGCGCCACGACACCGGCCGTGACGATCATCAGCGCGCCGTCGAGGGCGTCGAAGGCGGCGCCGAAGTCGGCCTCGGCGGCGACCGGGCCGGTCAGCTTGGCGTCGAGGCCGGCCGGAAGTCCTGCCGCGACCGCGTCTTTCGCGGTCGTAAGCGTCGCGGCGACGGCGTCCTCGGCGATCGCCTCCGGCGGCACCGGGACGACCAGCATGAGGGCCTCGCCGTCCTGCGACGGGATCGGCGGCGGGACATCGGATCCGGGTGCGGCCAATGTGGACAGTGCGGTTCGGTCGGCCTCGACGGCGGCCGTGTCGGCCTCGGTCACGCCGCCCGGCCGGGCGTAGACGACGATGAGCGGTTCCCCGCCGTCGTCGGGGAACTCGGCCTCGGCGAGGGCGACCGCGCGGGTCGACTCGGCGTCGCCGGGGAGCCAGGCCGTGAGCTCGTCGGTGGTGACGGAGTCGAGCTTCCCCCCGAGTGTCAGCCCGACGAAGGCCAGCAGCACCCAGGCGGCCAGCGCCGGCCATTTGCCGAGGCGTGTTCCGGCCGCCGCGGCGACTCGTTGCCAGTGGGACATGATGGGCACCTTCCGGTCATGGAATGTCGGTGCCCAGACTCGTTTCCGGGGGTCTCTCCGTCGTCGGCGTCGCGACGGCTTTCGTTCTGCGCGCGGGGGCCTAGGGGACGTACGGCAGGAGGTCTACGGGGAGCCGGTGCCGGTCACGCCGGCAACCCGGCACCGCGGCGGGGCCGCAGCCCGATCCCATGCCCGCAAGGCGGTTTCGTTCGCCGCCGAGCAAGCTCAGTCGGGGATCTCGACACCCGAACGGTAGGCGAACACGACGAGCTGCGCCCGGTCGCGCGCCCCGAGTTTCATCATCGACCGTCCTATGTGGGTGCGGACCGTCGCCGGACTCACCACGAGGTGCGCGGCGATCTCGTCGTTGGAGCGGCCGGTGGCGACCCATCCGAGGATCTCGCGCTCCCGCGCGGTCAGCGACGACAGCCGCGGGTGCGGGTCGGTCGCCGGGCCCGCCGTGCGGGTGCTGAAGTGCCCGATCACCTTGCGTGTCACCGAAGGCGACAGCAGCGACTCACCGCCGGCCACGACCCTGACGGCTCGCAGGATCTCGGCCGGGTCGGTGTCCTTCGTGACGAATCCGGCCGCGCCGGCCGACAGCGCCTCGAACACGTACTGGTCGATGTCGAAGGTCGTCATGATGACCACGCGCGTCCCCGACAGGTCCGGGTCGGCGCACACCCGCCGCAGCACCTCCAGACCGTCCATAGTGGGCATCCGGATGTCCAGCAGCGCCACGTCCGGCCGCTCGCGCGTGATCAGGGCGAGGGCCTCCGGGCCGTCCTCGGCCTCGCCGGCCAGCACGATGTCCTCCTCGTCCCCGACGAGCACGCGCAGCGCGATGCGGATGAGGGACTGGTCGTCGGCGACCACGAGCCGGATGGGTGTCACGGTTTCACTGTCCCGTACGGCAGCCGCGCCCGCACCTCGAAACCGCCCGACGCGCTCTCACCCAGCTCAAGCCCGCCGCCGAGTGCCGCCGCGCGCTCCCGCATCCCGGCCAGGCCCTTCCCTTCGCCGTCGGAGCCGCCGAACCCGCGGCCGTCGTCGGCGACCGCCACCTCCACCAGGCCCGGCGTGTAGACGACCGTGACCTCCGCCCGCTTCGCCTCGGCGTGCCGCACGACGTTCGTCAGCGCCTCCTGCGCGATCCGCAACCCGGCGCCGTCCACAGTGGACGGGATTCGGCCGCGCTCCCCGTCGACGGCCAGGCTCACCGTGAGCCCTCCCCGCGACAGCCTGGTCACCAGCTCGGGCAAGGAGTCCAGGCCCTGCGTCGGCGACACGTCGGCCGTCAGCGGCCCGAGTGTCGCGCGCAGCTCGTCGAGCGCCTCCCGCCCGCTGTCGCGGATCGTGCGCAGGCTCTCCACGACCTCGGGAGGCGTGTCCCCGCCGCGCCGGTCGATGACGTGCAGCGCCACCCCCGCGTGCATGCTGATCACCGCGAGACTGTGCCCGACGACGTCGTGCACGTCCCGCGCGATCCGCAGCCGCTCGTCGGCGATGTAGCGCCCCCGCTCCTCCTTGGCCGCCTTCTGCCGCGCCTCCCGGGCCATCCGCCAGGCGATGCCGGTGATCAGCGGCAGGATCAGCCAGGTGGCGCTGATCGCGACGTTGACGATCGGCGGATCGTCCTCGCCCTGCGGCTGCATCGTCAGCGGCGTGTGCATCGCGAAGACCACGACGGCGACCGGGATCGACACCTTCGGCGGCTTCTCGCACCCGACGGACCCGATCGCCACCGCGATGAGCAGGAAGATCGGCCCGTACGGGAAGCCGAGCCACAGGTAGAGCATGGTCCCGGCGAAGACCAGCGCCAGGCAGGTCAGCGGGAACTTCCGGCGGATCGCCAGCGCCAGGCCGGAGACGACGATGATGGTGAACCCCGCCGGATCGCTGAACAGGATCCCCTGGTTCGCCGAGGCCGGGATCTGGGTGATCGCCGTGGCGGCGGCCAGCGCGACGGCGATCATCGCGTCGACGCGCAGCGTCCGGTCGAAGAACGGGGGCATGTGCCGAGGGTATGGGCCCGGTCGGCCGCCGACCATCGGTCGCCGTGCGTATTCGCCCTACGTCAGCCGACGTACAAGGGCATCAGCGAGGCCGCGTTCGTGGCGGCGTGCACGGCGATGACGATCCAGATGTTGCGGTGCCGCGCCCACAGCACACCCGTGAGGAGCCCGAACACGCCCTGGAACGCGAGGACCCCGGCGACGTCGGCGATCGGGTCGGCGTGCGGGTGGTGCGTCGGGAGGTGCATCCCGGCGAACAGGAGGGCCGTGAGGACCACCCCGGCGGCCGAGCCGAGGCGCGACTCCAGGCGCGTCTGGAGCCACCTGCGGTAGAACACCTCCTCAAGAATCGAGGCGGTCAGGAAGGTCAGGGTCGCGATGATCGCGGTCTCGACGAGGTCGGGGTAGTCGGCCGGGTCGAGCGCGGGCGCCCGCCAGGGGCTGAAGTACTCGGTGTAGGCCCACACCGCGACGGCCGGGAGCGGCCACAGCCAGCGCGCAGGGCCGTGCCACCGCTGCTTCGGCGGCCCGGCTTTGCGCCAGGCGAGCAGTGCCGCCGGCGGCACGGCGAGGAGCACGACGAGCTTGACCAGGGCGTACCAGCCGCCGTTGGGCACGCCCGCGAGGACGACGCCGCCGACGACGACGGGGAAGCCGACCGCCGCGCCGACCATCACCCACGTCTCGCGCAGCGGCCGCGCGGTGGGCGGCGCCAGACCGGTCGAGCGCGGCGGGACGAGCAGCGCGACCACGAGACCCGCCGCGAGGGGGCCGATGACCGTCCACAGAGACGTCGAGGGCGCGCCGGCGTCGCTGGAGGTCGTGACCTCGCCGTTGCCGCTGAGCAGCAGGTACACCGGCGCGGAGAGGAAGAGTAGGGCGCCGCCCCAGGTGACGGCACGTGCGGCGATCAGTCGCGAGGTCATGCATCCAGGCTCGCCACCGAAGCCCCGGCGGGCCTCGGCTCAGCGGACGAACCGGTGGTCGCGAAAGGTCTCACCCGGCCCTTAGACCGAGGTAGGAGGAGGGTGCTACTAACGGTGTATCCGTCCGCTGTGGAGCCTTTCTGCCGATCTTGGTCCCAAGGTAGGAAATTTACGCCGAACTCATTGACTCGGGTAGCTTTTCGCCGACATCATGGTGACCAGCGTCGATGGCCATCACGCCCAGGTCTTCGCCCCTCACGGAGCGGAGAGAATTCCACCCATGAAGGGAGGATCCATGGCGGCCCTCTACGGCGAGGTCTCCTGGTTCTGCTGCGGCAACTCCTGGGGCCCATGCGGCACCGTCGGCCACGGCGCCTGCGGCACCTGCAACTCCGGCAGTCGCCAGCACGCGTGGCCCAACACTTCCGACGCGTGCCTGGCCATCACCAGACCCGACCGCTGCGGCGAGAGTCTTCTCCGCCGCGGATGCGGTCACGTCCACACCACGACCAACCGGTGCAACGGCAAGGCGATCGCCACGTCGATCGCCGACTGCGGCCCGCAGACGGACCTGTTCTGCGGCGAGCGGACCTGCTGCGGCTCGGTCTGCGGCAGCAACCGCGTCATCGACCTGACACCTTCGGCGTACAGCGCCATCGGCAGTCTCTCGACCGGGCTGCTGCCCGCGATGGTCACGTGAGGACGGACGACACAATGGACAGACGCAAGCTGCTCACCAGCGCCGTCCTCGGCGGCGCGGCCGGCATCGTCGGAGCCACCGCCCTCGGCTCCCTCTCCCCCGAAGACGTCTTCGCGGCCGAGGGCGCCACCGCCAAGATCAACCCCGGCGACCCCGACCCGAACTTCATCGAGGGACGGATCACCGGCATCACCGACACGGTCCTGTTCGTGACCAGCTCCGACGGGTCGCTGCACAGCATCCGGGTCACCGGCGGCACCAGCATCTGGAAGCTGAACCCGACGACCTTCGACGAGGTCAAGGTCGGCGACGGCCTCTACGCCCGCGGCCTCCGGCTCGCCGACGGCACCCTCGCCGCCGACTCGCTGTGGGTCAACATCGTCAACCTCAACGCCCATGTCGACTCCATCGGCCGTGGCTCTCTCAACCTCGACCACCACGGTCAGCGCGTCGTCGCACACGTCGAGAACGGCCGTTCCGCGGCCGTCTACAACAACACGCCCGCCGTCTCGGACATGTCCATGCTCGAAGCCGGCAAGCACGTCAAGGTGATCGGAGCCTGGCACCCGGACACCAACGAGATCACCATCTCGACCGTTTACGCCGCCGTCTAGATCCGTGGCCGGGCGGGTTCGTCGGCTGTGCCCGCCCGGCCACCTCTTCGTGAGGTGATTCCTTGTGTCGACAACGATCGCGGCGCTTCAGCCCCTGCTCATCGGCGGGGTGCTGCTGTGGTCCGGTTCCCTCAAGCTCTTCGGTGGGCACGCCGCCGCGGAGGCCCGCCGCACCGCCCTGTCCGGGCTGGTCGGGGAGGCCCGCGTGGTCCCGGCCTACCGCACCCTCGGCGGCCTTGAGCTGCTGATCGCGCTGGCGCTGATCGCGCCGCCTCCACTGTGGATCGAGCCCGCCGCCGGTGTCGCGCTGTCGGCGGGATTCGTCGGCTACCTCGTCTACGCGAAGCTCGCCGCGCCGGCGTCCTCGTGCGGATGCATGGGCTCGCAGCCTTCGCGGGTGACCTGGCGGGCCTTCGCCCGCGCGGGGACGATGCTGCTCGCGGCGGCCGCCGCGCTGCTGTGGGCGCCCTCGACCGCCTGGTACACCGGGCTTTCCGACGAACCGCTGCTCTTCGCGGCAGTGCTGGCGGCCGAGATCCTGCTGGTCGTCGGCTTCTCGCCGGAGTTCGACCACCGCTGGCTGCTTCCCCTGCGGCGCCTGCACAACAGGCTCACGCACCCGCTTTCCGGCGGCGGTTTCGAGATCCCGCTCGACTCGACCGTCACGCAGCTCATCCGCAGCGGCGTCTACCGGCACACCGCCGCCGCCCTGCATTCCGACGTCACCGAACACTGGGACGAAGGCGAGTGGCGGTTCCTGGTCTACAGCGCCCGATACGAAGGCCGTCCCGCGACCGCCGTCTACGCCGTGCCGCGACTGCGATACGCGCCCGACGACGTCCGAGTGGCCATTGTGGACGAAGAAGAGGGCAGTACCCTCCTGACCCTCGACGCGCCTCCCGCGGAGGACTCCCGGCCCGAATGGGTCCTGACCACCGCGACGCCGGAGCACGTCCACACCGCCTGACGCCGTGGCGCGCCGGTCTCTGCGGGGCCGGCGCGGCACGGGTTCTTCAGAACGTGGTGCGGGGAGTGGTCTGCGACAGGGCGATGCGCCACTCGCCGTCGTCCTCGGTGAGGACGAGGGTGAGGCTGCCGACGGTCGGCGCGGGGCCGTCGGACGGCGCCTTGTCGGCCTCGTCGCGGCCGTCGTGCAACGTTTTTGCGAGGCTGACGATCGCCACGTCCGGCCGGACGAAGTGGATGCCCTCGATGTCGAGCGTCGTGGTGACCTTGGCCAGCGGACTCGCCAGCGCGCCCTTCATGGCCTCGGTCAGGGTGTCGAGTCCGAGGACCCGGCGGCCGACGAAGTTGACGACGGTGATGTCCTCGCGGTGCAGGGGGAGGAACTTCTCCGGGTCGTTCTGGTGACGCTCGTACTCGGCGATGGTCTCGCGGATCTTCTGCGCGCTCACGGCTCTCTCCGTTCAATCGGATCGTTTCGCTCCGTTTAAAAGCTAGCGCGGAGCGAATCGCTCCGCAAGACTGGCTACCATGACCCGTATGACACCCGCCGACCGTCGGGCACCCCGGCAGGCCGAGGCCGAACGCAACGACCGCGCCCTCCTCGACGCCGCCAAGGAGGTCCTGGCCGTCGACGGCGCGCACGCCTCGGTCGCCGCGATCGCCAAGCGCGCGGGCGTCGGCATCGGCAGCCTCTACCGCCGGTACCGGACGAAGGAGGACCTCTTCCTCCACCTGATGTCGGTGACGCTCGACCAGTACATCGACGCCGCCGAGACCGGGCTCGCGATCGACGACCCGTGGGACGGGCTCGCGCACTACGTGCGGTCGGTCATCGCTTTCGGCCCGGGCTCGATGGCCCCGGTCGCGGGGACGCTGACACTCACCCCCGACGTGATCGAGAAGAGCGAACGCGGCGACCGGGCCGTCGCCGCCCTGGTCGCGCGGGCGCACGACACGGGCGTGCTGCGCCCGGACGCGACGGCGATGGACGTCGAGCTGCTGATCGAGCAGCTGAGCAAGTCACCGCTCCTTGACCAGCTGGCGCAGCAGGGACGGACGGAGCTGATGCCGGCCGCGCGGAACGCGCGGGACCGGCTCACTGCGATCGCGCTGGACGGGCTGCGGGCGCGCGGGAATCCGCCGCCGCTGCCGGGGGAGCCGCCGGGGTACGAGCTGTTCTCGGCGAGGTGGGAGCGGGACTAGCCGTCGGACCGGCTCGCCCGCCACTCCTCGGCCTCGGGGATCTCCCGGTACTCCAGGAGATGCTCGCCGCCCAGTTTCTCCAGCACCTCGCGCACCTCCGCCGGTGTCGCGTGGAAGAACTCGCGTCGCAGGTTCACCCGGTTCACCCGCCGTTCGGCGAGTTCCTTGTGCAGCCTGGTCTCCAGGCTCACGGCGTCCGCGCTGAAGATCAGCGCGTGCACGTCGAAGCGGAACGGGACGGAGGCGTCGCCGAGCTCGCGGACGCGGTCCAGGGGGTCGAGGCGGCGGGTCATGCCGACCTTCACCATGCGCTCGCCGAACGCGCCGATGTTGGAGATGACGTAGACGTAGCCGGTGCGGGTGTTGGCTTCGCGGGTCTCGACGGAGTGGATGTCGGTGTTGATCCGGTCGAGTGTCGCCGCCAGTGCCGCGACCCCTTCGACGTCGCCTTTGGCCTCTAGTTTCGCCATGGCCGCGAGGTTGTGGTCGCGCTGCTTGCGCAGGCGGTCCTTCTCGCGCTCGAAGTCGCGCTTCGCCTTCTCCTCCTCCCGTTGCCGCGCACGGGCTTCGCGCTCGGCCTCGCGTTCGGCGGCCTTGCGGCTGAGGTAGTCGGCGGTGAGGGAGAGCTCTTCGAGGCGGGCGCGGTGGTAGGCGGTCGTGATGTAGATCTGCATGCTCTTGCCGAGCTTGGCGATGGTCTCGGCGGTCTTGTTGAGCCGGTCGGACGCGGCGGCGAGCTTGAAGGGCTTCATGCTGCGGACGAGGTTGTCGGCCTCGGAGTTGTAGGCGCGGAGCATGAGCTTGGAGAAGTCGTTGAGCATCCGCTTGCCCTCGGCGGCGGAGTTGTTGACGTGCCAGCTCGTCGCGTGGCCGACGGCGCGGCCGTCGCGGGCCATCGCGCGGTAGTCGTCTTTGAGGGCGGTGAGGCGGGCCTGGTAGGCGGCGGCGCTTTCGAGCGGGTGGGAGTACTCGTAGATGCCGATCTCCTGGAGCATCGCGACGTCGGTGGTCTCCGCGACGGTCCGGCGCAGCTCGGTGAGCCGCGCGGTGAGGCCGGCGACCTCGCGGCGGAGGTGTTCGACCTGTGGCGCGGTGGGCTCGGGCGGCCCGGTCTCGACGGGTGGGGCGGGCACGGGGATCGGTGTCGCGGCGGTGATGTCGGCCGGAAGCCACCACTGCCAACCGGGCGGGGGCGCGGGCAGCGCGGGGTCGGGCCGCCAGTTCGCCGGCGGACGCCAGCCGGGCGGGGGCACGGGCCAGCCGGGAGGCGGGTTGAAGGTCCATCCGGGGGCGGCCGGAGTGTCCAATGTGGGCTCCAAGGGCGTGGAGTGGCTGCTCACCCTGTGCGGTAACGGGAAGACGGGCGAGGGCGAGGCTGGGCCTACCGACCATAAACCGGGCGGGGGCGCGCAGCCGGGACGCGGGAGCGGCGCGTCCGGGCGGACCTGGCCGACCACCTCATCCGGCGAGCTTGCGCACCACTACCCCGAGGAGGCGGTCGGCGTGGAGATAGCCGAGGCGGCGGGAGTCGGCACTCACCGCCGGATTGTCGCCGAGTACGAGGAAGCGGCCGTCGGGGACCGTCTCGTCCGGCACGGCCGTCCGCAGCGCGGCGGGGACAGGTTCGCCGGGTAGCGCGACCGCGCGTTTGACCATCCACTGGCCGTCGTGGCCGTCCTGTGGGTTGGCGACCACCACGAGTTGTCCACTGCGGATGGAGCTCAGGCGGGTGCGGCGGACGATCAGCCGGTCGCGGTCGCAGACCGCGGGCTCCATGCTCGGGCCGTGCACGGTGACTATCCGGATGAGCACGCGAACCGTGACGACGGCGGCGGTCGCGGCCAGGCAGGCGACGGCCGCCAGGGCGGTGAGCAGCACGCGTTCCTCCCCGGCGGATCGGTCGCGGGCACCCGGTTCGGATGCCCGCGCTTCGACTGTCAGCAGCTTGTGTAGAAGCAGCTCTGCGCGCAGTTGTCGTAGTTTCGGCAGCACCGCTTGACGTGTTCGGCCTGGTTGCAGCCGCCGCAGGTGGTGTTGAGGTAGATGCACGCGGCGTCCGCCCGCACCTTCGGCGCCAGCCTCGCCAGCACCATGTCACCGAGTTTCCCGAACAGTCCCATGTCGCTACTCCCTTGGTCGTCTTTTGTGGCCGGTCACCAGCAGAGCAGGGGCGTTGTCGGGGCACCAGGACGTGGACAATATGAGACGGCCTTGGACGGCCGGAGAAAACGAGGAGGCGGCATGCGCGGGATCGAGCCCCCGGATCCGTTCTCCGCCAGGGACTCCGCGGCTTTCGTGGCCATCCTCGGCGCGCTGAGGGACTGGGCGGGCCGGCCGTCGCTGCGGCAGCTGCGGGGTCTCGGCGGAACCACCCGCGCCACCGGGGGTGAGCTCGTCGACGCGCTGCCGACCAGCACCATCTCCTACGTACTGCTCGGGAAGCGGCTGCCGAGGCTGCCCCGGCGGTCCTTTGTGGACGCCTACGTGGCGGCCTGCCTCCACGCCGCCGGCCACCCGCCCGCCGACGTCCCCCGGGTCGTCGGCGACTGGACGACCGCGTGGCGCGCGCTGCGCGGCGGTGCCCCGGCCGGACGCGCGCCGATGTCGACGTTTCCCCGCGACATCCCCGACTTCACCGGCCGCGACGAGCAGCTGGCCGCGATCCTGGGCCACCTCGGCTCCCCGACGGGCGCGACCCGGGTCGTGGCGATCGACGGTATGGCCGGAGTCGGCAAGACCACCCTCGCCGTGCGGGCCGCGCACCGGCTCGTCGGCGCGTTCGACGACATCCTCTTCGTGGACCTGCACGCCCACTGCCTCGACCGTTCCCCGAGGACGGTGCCGGACGCCCTCGCGACGCTGCTGCGCGCCCACGGCGTCCCGTCGGCCGAGATCCCCACCGCGCAAGGCGAAGCGGTCGCGATGTGGCGCACCCGCACCGCCGCGGCCCGCACGCTCGTCGTGCTCGACAACTGCCTCGACGCCGCCCGGATCGAACCGCTGCTTCCCGCCGGCGCCGCTTGCGGGGCGCTCGTCACCAGCAGGCGGCGGCTCCCCGGACTCGACGGCGCGGTCGCGGTGTCCCTCGACGTCCTCCCCGCGGCGCAGGCCACCGACTTCCTCGCGCGGCTCGTCGACGGCGACCGCGTCCGCGCCGAGCCCGACGCCGTCCGCCGGCTCGTCGACCGCGTCGGCGCGCTGCCCCTTGCCGTACGGCTCATCGGCGCCCGCCTCCAGCACCGGCCCACTTGGCCGGTCTCGGAGCTGCTGGCGCAGTTCACCGACGCGCAACGCACCCTCGGGCGCCTCGACGACGGGCAGCGCAGCGTCACCGTCGCCTTCGCGCTCTCCTACGAGCAGCTCACAGGCGAGCAGCGACGGGCGTTCCGGCTGCTGAGCCTCCACCCCGACCCGGTCGGCCGGCGGGCCGTCGCCGCGCTCCTCGGCCTGGATCTCGCCGCGACCGAACGGGTTCTCGAAGCGCTCACCGACGCCCACATGGTCGACCAGCCGCGCCCCGGCCGCTACCGGATGCACGACCTGCTGAACGCCTACGCCACCGAACGCTCCATCGAGGAGGACGGGCCGGACATCCGCCAGGCCGCCGCCGAGGAGGCGGCCGTGTCGTACCTGCACACCGCGGCCGCCGGTCACGCGATCCTCCAGCCCAAGAACCGCCATGTCCCCGCGGTCGGCAAACCGGCCGAACCCTACGTCCCCGCCGACCGGCAGGCGGCGCTCGCGTGGTTCGAGACCGAGCGCGTCAACCTCGTCGCCGCCGTGCACCGAGCCGCTCGCGGCGGCGCCGACACGATCGCCTGGCTGCTGGCCGTCAGCCTCAGCGCGTTCTTCGAGACCCGCCAGTACCTCACCGACTGGCTCGACGTCCTCGATGTCGCCCTGCCCTGCGCGCGCAGACTCGCCGACCCGTACGCCGAGTCGTGGCTCCTCGCCTCACGCGGCATCGCCAACCGGGCCGGGCACCGGCACGAAGAGGCCCTCGCCGACTGGGAGGAGTCGCTGTCGATCCGGGAGCGCAGCGGCGACCGGCACGGGGAAGCCCTGTCCCTGAACAACCTCGGCGCCGGGTACAGCCTGGTGGGCAGGCATGACGAGGCCGTCGAGTGCTTCCGGCGGGCCCTGGCGATCTGGCGGGAGTTCGGCGACCGGGTCTTCGAGGGCATGGCCCTGTCGAACCTGGCGGACCTGTACCGACAGGCCGGCCGCCACGACGAGGCTGTGGCGCACGCGTCCATGGCGGTGGACCACGCCCGCGCGGGCGGCAACGCGCGCGGTGAGGCGATCGCGCTGCACAACCTCGGCCGCGGGCTGGCGGGCGCCGGACGGCACACCGAGGCGGTGTCGGCCTACGACGAGTCCCTGTCGGCGCTGCGCGAACTCGGCGAGCGGTGGGGGATCGCCGCCACACAGCGCTTCCGGGGCGAGTCGCTGCTGGCGTCCGGCGACGAGGGCGCGGCGCGTGCGGCGTGGGATGAGGCCTACGAGGTCTTCACCGAGATCGGGGACCCGGCTGCGGCGACGGTCCTGGAGCTTCTGGGGGCGAACGGGGAATCGGGTCGCTGAAGGGCGCGCCGCCCTGTCCTGGGCGTTGTCGGAAACGTGAATGCCGGTCGTCCGGAAACGTTTCGGGCGTCGCCGATCCACGATTGATCAAAGGTGGTGTTCCTCTCGCGCGAGAAAGAGTGCGGGTGCGAAGACCCGGGTGCGCGAGTGGTGGCGCGTCTAGCGACGCGCGGAGGCGACGCCCGGGTGATCGGTCGGGGCGTTCACGGCGTCACCTCGCTTCCTTGTCCGTGGGGACGTTCGGGCCAACGATGCCACGGGAACGCCGGGTCGTCACCCGGCATTCCCGTCGAGTCTCAGGTCCGCAGGTAGGAGGCCCCGTTGACGTCCAGCACCGTCCCGCTCGCCCAAACCGCGTGTTCCGACGCCAGCCACAGCACCGCCGACGCGACCTCCTCCGGCGTACCGACGCGCGCGAAGGGGCTCTGCGCGCGGATGGCCTCGCCTTCGGCGCCGGAGAGGCGGTCGGCGACCCGGTCGGTGGCGATGAAGCCCGGCGCCACCGCCGCGACCCCGATGCCGTGCGGCGCCAGGGCCACCGCCAGCGACTGGGCCATGGCGTGGACGGCGGCCTTCGTGGCACCGTAGGCGGGGTGGTCGGGTTCGCCCCGGAAGGCCCCGCGGGAGCCGATGTTGACGATCCGGCCGCCGTTCCCGCCCGCGATCATGCTGCGGGCGGCGCAGTACGACAGGTTGGCGGTGCCGTGCAGGTTGACCGCCGCGGTCCGCCGCCAGGCGTCGAGCCAGTCCTCATAGGACACCTCGGCGACGGGGTGCGCGACCATCAGCGCGGCGTTGTTCACCAGCACGTCCAGCCCACCGACGGCGTCCACTGTGGACGCCACGAGTCGCGGTGGCACGTCGGGCGACGCGATGTCGCCGGTCACGATCGCGTGCCCTTCGCCCGCCAGCGACGCCAAGGTCTCCTCGGCGCCCGCCGCGTTGCCCCCGTAGTGCACGGCGACGCGGTCGCCGGCGGCGGCGAAGGCCTGCGCGATGGCCCGCCCGATGCCGCCGGACGCGCCGGTCACCAGGACGGCGCGGCTCATGCGGCGAACACCTGGTCGTCGTCGGCGAAGGCCTTGAACTCCAGCGCGTTTCCGGCCGGGTCGCGGAAGAACATCGTCCACTGCTCGCCCGGCTTGCCCTCGAAGCGCAGGTAGGGGTCGATGACGAAGGTGATTCCGGCGGCGCGCACGCGCTCGGCGAGCTTGTGGAACTCCTCGGTGCTCAGCAGCAGCCCGAAGTGCGGGACCGGCACGCCGTGCCCGTCGACGGGGTTCTGGTGCTCGCCGCGCGGGCCGGGCGCGTAGTGGGTGACGAGCTGGTGCCCGTAGAAGTTCCAGTCGACCCATGTGTCGGCTTCGCGCCCCTGCGGACAGCCGAGGGTCTCACCGTAGAAGCGGCGGGCGGCGTCGAGGTCGTCGACCGGGATGGCGTGGTGGAAGCGCGGTAGATCGGTCATGCGGCCATCGTCCATGATCACGGTGGCCGGGCGTAAGGGAACCGCGGGGCATCTCACAGTACGGACGTACGTTTTGTGTCTCGTATCGCCTGCTGGACCGCCGCCGCGCCCAGCAGGCGCACGGTGTCGACGTCGGCGGAGATCTCGCCCGCCGACGCGGCCACGAACGCGTCGCCGTCGAGCCGCGTGTGCGGCGGGACGATCGCGCGCGACAGGCCGTCGTGCGCGCCCTGCGCGAGGATCAGGCAGCCGATCTTGTCGAGCTTCGCGTTGGTCGCCACGAAGCCGATCGTCGTGTTCGTGAACGGCGCCGCCGGATAGATCCCTTGTGGACCGACCGACGCGGCCGCCTCCGCGAGCCCGTTCCCCTCGTCGATCTCGCCGAACGCGTTGACGACGACGAGCGCCGACACGACCAGGTCGCCGGCCGTGAAGGTCGCCGCTCCGACCGCCCCCGGCCGCATCCCCGAAGGCCCGCGCCAGAACCCCGTCGACGCTCCCGTCCCCGCCCCGATCGGGCCGGTGGCAAGGGATCCGGCCTCGGCGTCGAGGCAGGCCGCGTAGCCCTGTTCGGGCCCGGGCCGCACCGAGGGATCGCCGACGGCCAGGTCGAACAGCGCCAGCGTCGGCACGATCGGCACCTTCCCGCCGGGCGTCGGCACGCCGCGCCCCTTCTCCTCGCAGTAGCGCATCACGCCGTCGGCCGCGGCCAGCCCGAAGGCCGAACCGCCGGTGAGCAGCACCGCGTCCACTGTGGACACCGTGCGCTGGGGGTCGAGCACCTCCAGCTCGCGCGAGGCCGGAGCGCCGCCCCGGACCTCGGCGGAGGCGACCGTGCCCTCCGGGCACAGGACCACGGTGCAGCCGGTGCGGGCGGCGGAGTCGGTCCAGTGGCCGACGCGGAAACCCAGGTCGGTGAGATCAGGCATGCCGCCAGCTAATCAGTCGGCGGCGGCCCGCGGTGCCGGAGGTGAGGAACTCGACGCCGCCGGTTCGGGGAGCATCAGGCGGTCTTTGCGGCGGCCGACGACGCCGCTGACCGCGATGACCTTCTCGGCGACCCGGCGCGCACCACCGAAGGTGAGGAGCCCGCCGTCCATGCGCGTCCCGTGGATCAGTACGACGCCCCCGGAGAACTCGGACTGGAGGAACTCGACCGCGCCGCCGCTCTTGAAGGTGGCGTCGCTGAAGCCGATGAACCCGCCGGTCATGACCGTGTCCGAGAACATCAGCATGCCGCCGGTGAACACGGCGTCGTCGAAGTGGATGACCGTCCCGGCGACGATCCTGGCGCCCCGGAGGTTTCCGCCGTCGATCACCGCGCCCCGGAAGTTGAAGTCGAGCACGTGCCAGGTCCGCTCCCCGGGCTCGGCGCGCAGACGTTCGCCGATGGTGTTGAGGATGGTGCGGCGGACCTCCCGCTCCTCGCGGCGGCGGCGCTGCTCGCGGCGGACCTCGACGTCCTCGTTCTCGTCGTCCAGTCCGGGATCCGGTGGCGCGTAAGGCATCCGGATGTACGCGCACAGCACCTCGACGCACTTCCTGCGCCCGTCGTCCCAGTCGTCGGCGAGCCCGGCGAGGGCGTACACCCCCGCGAGCCGCACGGCCGCCTTCTCGGACCCGAGCTGCTCGGCCGCCTGGTGGTAGCGCTCGTTGAACAGCCGCGTGTCCTCACGCCGCTCGGCGGCCTCCGACTGGTGCTGCCTCCGGTACGACACGACCAAGGCGACGACCGCGCCCACACCACCGGCGACACTTCCGGCGACGGTGAGGATCAGCTTCACGACGTCGAAGCGCTGCGACTGCTCGACCGGCCCGGACAGGTCCGGCGACCCGAACGCCAGCCACAGCAGGACCGCGACCGCCGCCGACACCACGATCCCGGTGCACAGCCAGGTCACGACGTGCCAGCCGTAGCTCAGCTTGAGCGGGCGGGATTCCTTGCCGGTGCGCGACATCCCTGAGTTGTACCACCGCCGTGCGACCGGAGGATTCTCCAATCAGCGTGTGATCTGAGTCACCACTCGCCAACCCTCCGTGCCCTGACCTCCGTTGTTAGGGCGACGGCGGCGCGGCAACGGCCCGCTCGCGTCGGCGTCACCGCGGTCGGCCCCTGCCGGAACAAGGGCCGACCGCACCAGGCCTAGACCGACAGCCCTCGCCGCTTCAGGAGCGGCTCGATGTCGGGCTCGCGCCCGCGCAGGTCGGCGAAGGCGGCCAGCGGATCCACGCTGCCGCCCTTCGAGAGCAGCTTCGCGCGGAAGGCGTCCCCATTGGACCGTCGCAGCCCGCCGTTCTCCTTGAACCACTCCACCGTGTCGGCGTCGAGGATCTCGCTCCAGATGTAGGAGTAGTACCCGGCGCTGTAGCCGCCGGAGAACACGTGCTGGAAGTAGGTCGTCTTGTAGCGCGGCTGGATCGCCGACATGGCCACGCCCGCGGCCGAGAGGGCCGCCGCCTCGAACGCGGCCGGGTCGCCCGGGTCCTCGCCGTCGGCGAGCCGGTGCCAGGCCAGGTCGAGCAGGGCCGCGCCGAGGTACTCGACGGAGCGGAAGCCCTCGTTGAACAGTTCGGCGGCCTCGATCGCGGCGACGAACTCCGCCGGCATGGGCTCGCCGGTCTTGTGGTGCTTGGCGTAGTTGGCGAGCACCTCCGGCCAGGTCCCCCACATCTCGTTGACCTGCGAGGGGTACTCGACGAAGTCGCGCGGCACCGAGGTGCCCGAGAAGCGCGGGTAGCCGACCTCGGAGAACAGGCCGTGCAGGGCGTGCCCGAACTCGTGGAAGGTCGTGCGGACCTCGTCGAAGGTGAGCAGCGTCGGCTCGCCGTCGGGCGGGCGCGGGATGTTGAGGTTGTTGACCACCACGGGTTTCGTGCCGCGCAGCCGCGACTGGCTGACGAGGCTGTTCATCCACGCGCCGCCGCGCTTGGCCGCGCGGGCGTAGTAGTCGGCGAGGAAGAGCCCGAGGGGCGTGCCGTCCTCGTTGAAGACCTCGTAGACGCGGACCTCGGGGAGGTAGCCGACGAGGTCGTCGCGGCGGGTGAAGCTCAGCCCGTAGAGCTTCCCGGCGGCGAAGAAGACGCCGTCCTCGACGACCCGGTCGAGCTCCAGGTAGGGGCGCGTGGCGGCGTCGTCGAGGGCGTAGCGCTCCTGGCGGACGCGTTCGGCGTAGTAGGGCCAGTCCCAGGGCTCCAATGTGGACCCCTCGGGCATCGCGGCCTGGAGGTCGGCGGCCTCGGCGAGGGCGTTGCGGTGGGCCACGGGCGCCATCCGCTCCAGCCGGTCGAGGACGGCCTTGGTGGTGCCGGCGGTCTGGTCGGCGATGACGTAGTCGGCGTGGGTGTGGTAGCCGAGCAGGGCCGCGCGCTTCGCCCGCAGCTTCACGATCTTCACGACCAGGCCGGCGTTCCCGCCCTGCCCGCGCCCGATGGAGGCCTCGTAGAGGCGCTTGCGGAGGGCGCGGTCGGTCAGCGAGGCCAGCGCCGGCTGGGCGGTGAACAGGGTCAGGCTCAGCGCGTACCGGCCGTCGTGGCCGCGCTCGGTGGCGGTCCGCGCGGCGGCGGCGATCGCGCCTTCGCTCAGGCCGTCGAGCTCGGCGACGTCGTCGACGACGACCAGTGCCGCGTTCGTCTCCTCCTGGAGGTTCTGGTCGAAGGCGGTGGCCAGCTCGGCGAGCTCGGTGTTGATGGCCTTGAGCGCCTCGGCCTTCTCCGCGGGGAGCGCGGCCCCGGCGCGGACGAAGTCGGTGCGGTATCTCTCCAGCAGGCGGCGCCGCTCGGGGTCGGCGATGCTCTCCCGGTCGGCGTACAAGGCCTCGATCCGGGCGAACAACGCGGTGTCGAGCAGGATCGAGTCGTGGTGGGCGGCCAGCTTGGGGGAGAGGTCGGTCTCCAGCGCGCGCACCGCCTCGTCGCTGTCACTGGCGACCTTGGTCCAGAACACCGTCGAGGCGCGGGCGAGGGTGCGGCCGGCGCGTTCGAGGGCGGCGACGGTGTTCTCGAAGGTCGGTGCCTCGGCCAGCCCGGCGATCGCCGCCACCTCGGCGGCGTGCTCGGCCATGCCCTGCTCGAAGGCCGGGCCGAAGTGCTCGTCGCGGATGTCGGCGAAAGGCGGCAGCTCGTACGGCAGGGTGCTGGGGGCGAGCAGCGGGTTATCGGTCACGGTCGGTTCACTCCTTACTCGGCAACCGCACCAGCCTGACTGATGACCCGGTTTTTCGCCACTGGTTCACATGTACGGGTAGGCCTCGTCGGAGGTCTCGCCCGGGTTTCTCCCCAGATCGGTCCCGACCTGGGCGATCACCTCGCGGGCCTCCAGCGCGGCGACCCAGTCGGCGGGAAGCGCGGCCTCGCCGTGGATCGCGCCCAGGAGGTTCCCGGCGATGGAGCCGGTCGAGTCGGAGTCGCCGGAGTGGTTGACGGCCAGCAGGAGACCGGCGCGGACGTCGCCTTCGGCTCGCAGGGTCGCGTAGACGCCCATGGCGAGGGCCTCCTCGGCGATCCAGCCGCCGCCGAGCTCCTCCAGCACGCGGGCCTCGTCGGCGTGGGACCGGGTGGCGAGGTGGCGGGCGCGGTCGAGGGCCGTGGAGGTCTCGGCGCCGTGCGCTTCGGCGCGCAGGCGCGCCTGCACGATGTCGAGGGCGTCTTCGAGACCGCCGCCCTTGTAGACGACCCCGACGAGCTCCGCCAGCGCGCCCGAGGCCAGCCAGCCGGTCGGGTGCCCGTGGGTCACCGCGCCGATCGCCACACCGGCGTCGAAGGAGCCGCCGGGGGCCGCGCGCATCACGCCGCCGCAGCCCTTGGAGTTGTTGATGTGGTCGTCGCGGGTCCCGTAGCGGCCGGAGGTCAGCGCCCCGACGCAGGTGTTGCCCGGCGCGCGGACGTGGTGCAGGTCCGGCGTGTCCCACAGCAGCCCGCGGCGCTGCAACGGGCGCTCGCCGGGCGTCAGGACCGCCGCGAGGCCTTGCGTGTCGAGCCAGCGCAGATAGGAGTAGAACAGCGCGCCCTCGAACCCGGCGATCCCGTAGCCGTCGAGGCGCCGGCGCGTGCCGATCACCGCCTCGGCGGTGAACAGGGTCATCTGCGTGTCGTCGGTGATCGCGCCGAGTCGGCCGTCGTGGTGGACGAGGTCGGTGAGGCCCTCGGGGCCGTAGATGCTGCGGATCTGGTCGAGGGAGTGGAACTCGATCGGGGCGCCGAGGGCGTCGCCCACGGCTCCGCCCAGGAGGACCGCTCGCCAGAAGGAGGACGCGTCAGGCATCCGTCGATTGTGCCGGGTGGGCGCCCGCCGGCGCCCACCCGCGGGGGTCAGGCCGCGACGGCCGTCCGACGCAGGGCCTTCAGCGCGCCCGCCCAGGCGGCGAGTTCGCCGATCATCTCGTGCAGGGTGGCCTCGTGGTGCTCGCCGGGGGCGAGGACGCCGGGGTCGACCGGGTCGGCCGGGTCGCTCCACTCGAAGTCCTGGTAGACCGACAGCGCGACCTGCGTGCGCACCGTGGCGACCTTGAGTTCGGCGAGGATGAGGCGGAGCTGCTCGACGGCGCGGACCCCGAGGGCCGAACCGAAGCTGACGAAGGCGGCGGCCTTGTCGTTCCACTCGGCGAAGAGGTAGTCGACGGCGTTCTTGAGGGACGCGGGGATCGCGTGGTTGTACTCGGGGGTGACGAAGACGAAGCCGTCGTAGGAGGCGACGGTCTCGGCCCACTTGAGGGTGTGCGGGTTGGCGTACCGTCCCCAGGCGGCGGGGATCGCCTCGTCGAGGAGCGGCAGGGCGAACTCGGCGACGTCGACGATGTCGACGCTGACGTCGCCGGCGGTCACGGCCTCGTGCCTGGTGGCGGCCTCGTGGGCCCACGTCGCGACGGCGGCCGAGCGGCGGCCGGGGCGGGTGGTGCCGATGACGATGGCGATGCGGGTGGGGTCAGCCATGGGTTCCTCCAGGTCGGTGGTTCCCGGGTAAAGTACAACGTGCATGGCAAGTATTACAACGGTCGTTGTAATCGAGGTGATGGAGGGCACAGGATGGCCGCCGGAGGACGCGGACAACCCGGAAAGAAGGGCGACATTCTGCGCGGCGCCCTGAGCGTCTTCGCGCGCGACGGCTACACGCGCGCGTCGATCGACGCGATCTCGGCGGAGGCCGGCGTGTCGACGCGGACGATCTACAACCACTTCCAGGACAAGGCGGCGCTGTTCGTGGCGGTCGTGCGCGGGAGCACGGAGGGGGTGGCGGAGATCCAGACGGGGATCATCGCCCGGCACTCGCTGTCCGACGGCGACCTGGAGGCTCGGTTGACGGCCCTGGCCCTCGACCTCGCCGCCCCGATGAGCGGCGACCACGCCGAACACTTCGCACTGGTGAGGCAGCTCGACGCCGAGTCCGCGCACGTGCCGGCCGAAGCCGTCACGGCATGGCTGGAGAGCGGACCCGACCAGGTGCAGGGGCTGCTGGCGGCGAAGTTCGCCGAGCTCGCCGAGGCGGGATTGGTGCGGGCGGGGGAGCCGGGGGTGGCGGCGAGGCATTTCCTGTTGCTGGTGAGGGGGGCGCTGCCGTTCCAGCACGGGCTCGGGGGG
>Ga0307515_10006945_pt1 | contig 22479 bp, 1 predicted proteins | sample 17_EM_MG_FD_194513 | JGI IMG/M metagenome (GOLD analysis project Ga0307515, IMG submission 194513) | Populus trichocarpa ectomycorrhiza microbial communities from riparian zone in the Pacific Northwest, United States - 17_EM | ecosystem: Host-associated > Plants > Roots > Unclassified | place...
AGGCTTATCAAGTATAGGGGGTTATAAAAGAGGCTTGCATTGCCTATTATTAAAGATCTCCTATAGATCCGTTAGATAAGGTTCCTACAGAGAGAGACTAATAGGGGGGGGGGGGGGGGATGGGCTTGCACTTACTATTTCTTAAGCTATAACCTATAGCATTAGGTAAGGAGTAGATACGGAAGAAGGAATATTACATTTAAGTTAGCGTTCGTGGTTTGTATTACAGTTAGCTACCTAATTAGACGTATTCACCTAAATTAAGGTAGCTAGCTATAAATGTGCACGGTTTACAGCCGCTTATCTTAAAGTCCGTAGTAGGGTAAATTCTATAGTGTATATATTGCATAACGACTGCCTTTAAAGTCTCTACTGGATTAATTTCAAGACTATATAAAGGATTTATACTACGCTTAGGAACTGCATACTTTAAGAATTTATTAGATTTTTATAAATTTAGCGCGCTAATAAATTCATATGTATAGAATTAAGAAAATTTTATAATAACTATAAAGAAACGTAGACTTAAGTCTCTAGCCTTTAGCTAGGATATAGATTGTTAACCATCTTCTAGTGTTTATCCGTTAATGAGTTGTTATATACCCGTAAGTAACATTATAATATACCTCTGCTTTTAACTTCTTAGTTTTCTAACTAGTCTCCCTAAAGGATATATCCGTCCATCTTAGCCTTAAGAACCTAAAGATAAGATATTAGCTTGGTATATATAAATAATAACTAGATAACTAAATACTTATATAAGTAATATCGTTTAATACCGTACCAAGACATAGCCTAACTAGATATTGTTAGTAGAATAGTAAAATATAAGAAGTTGAAAAGACGGACTGCTAGGAAGTGGACTGCTAAGCTAAAGGGTAAGATATTGCTGAAGGAAGTATAGGGAGGTATAATTTATTAGCTAGACGAGGGCACTATTAGGATTATCACGGACAGGTACTCCAGTAAATCAGTCTAGTAGTGCTTTATTGTTAATTGGAGATATAATCTACTAATAGTGGAAATTTGTAACACCTATAACTACTATTAAGATCCTGCCGCCGGAAAAAACATAAGGAGATGAACATTAATTGCACGACGGTGATATCCATTTCTCTATTTCCTCGCATACTCCTGGCTTAAAGAACTGTGGACTTATAACGATGTTATAGTCTTTACTAAAATCGTAACAGGTATAGAAATATATTTGTTCTTTCTTGCTAAATATATAAATCGTTTTATAGGCGATGTTAGTAGTAACTTCGCTATCTAAACAAAATCGCTAAAAGTAGTAGATCTCCCTAAAGTTGCTCTACTTCGGCTTTAGTGGCGCTAAATAATAAACTAGTAATATGGCGAGAGAGAACATTTCCCTACATAATCTAAGAATATTAATAATGGTGGACCCTATCTAGTAACTTAATTTTATAAACTAGTGGAAAAAGAGAAGAAGGAGGAGGAGATATCGATTCTAGATCTATATTAACGGATAATTTGCCAGTAGTTATTAAGCATAGATTGATAGTTAATGTGTTATCTTTACTGGTATATCGATCTAGGGGAGAGGACGGTTTAAAGTATCTAATGCCACTGTATAGTATAATGCAAAGGTTTAAGACGGATATTGTTAAAAAATGGACCTGTAAATGTTAGTAATTAAAAAAGAAGTAGTTCGTAAAAATATACCCAATCTATATTATAACCTTGCTCCGGGAATTTCAATAATACGCCTATAACTATACCAATCGCGATAACGAAAAATCTGTATAAGCCAGCTTGCAGCTAACCCTAATCTTTAATTCTTACGGTTTGCGAGCCAAATATAGACTTATAGTGGTCTATATAGATAGAAAGGATAATTACGCTCCTAAGGAGAAGGATGGCTTGTATTCCGCAATATGCCTTAGTTTTTATAGCAGCAGTGCCACTTTGGCAAAGTTAGTGTCAGAGCCCCAATTTAGAATTTTTACATATATAATCGCAAAAAATACCGTTAAAAATATCCCTAGCACTATAATAACCGAACTCCCAAGCAGATACACCCACCTTAAAATACCTGTAAGGGATGTATTCTTTACACTTAAGGGAAGAAAAATAGCCGCTGTAAAAATCTATATAGGTATTAGTTATATATAAAGGACTCGGACTTTATACTTATTTCTAAAGTAGCTATAAGAAGTAAAGCGGCCTTTAGGAGGGCCTAGCTTAACCTATCCTACTACCTAATACCTAATGATAATCTGCATACTATAGTAAGGATAATAAAATACACTGCGTTATAAGTAATTAAATAAGGCTTAATATAGGTTATAAAAGGGCTTTTAGCAATAAGAATAACGTGGTTTATAAGCGAGCTGCGAATCTCAAAACCTTACCAAAAATTTGAAAAATCGCACCTTAATATCTCGACAACCACTTAATAATAAATTCTAATAATTTAGATTTGGGCTTTTATATATACTTTAAAGCTTTTATTAAAGTTATATAGCAATGGCGTTCTTTTCTAGTTTCCTTATATTTTAGATATTTACTTCTTTCCTAGGCACTATATACCTATAGTATGTAGTAAATAGGCGGACAAGGGCCTTACGGAATCACTGCTGTAGGTAAGACGGGTAATTACCTAGGATCTACCTCTGTAAAATAGAAGACCCGGCATGGCGCCCTTAGGGCAGCTAAAACGGTATATGATTTAAAAAAAATTTTTTAATCCTAGGTAATATAGCATCTTTCCTAATAAACTAAATAATATGAAATAAATAAATAAAGCTATTAAATCTAACTATAAGGAATATAGGCCTTAAAGGAATCTTCAACGAGCACAATGCAATCGCCTGCTAAAGAAACCTGCGAAACAAGCCCAATAGAGCTCCCACGAGCTCCAGAGGACTATAGAAACCCTTCCTATTAAAACCACACACCCCAATTCGGCGTTAGTGGAGGTATATGTGGTGTTTTCTAATATATAGCCCCTAAAACCGGATCATAATAAATAAACAAACCCCCAATCCTAACCCCAACCACCCTAACCACCCTAATTAAATAGCGCGCCTTTTAAGAACGCGTTCTATAGACTATATAAACCGCAGAATAAACCTAGCAGGCACTATAGAAGCGATCTCTTAATGTAGACGAGGAGCGCTCTATTATACTCTCCTTCCTTACTACCATAATTACAACCCTCTGGATAGCCTTCGCCATGTTGGCGGAGCTTATCTAAACCTAAGAAACCTAGAAGCAATATGCCTAGGACATAAAGGCAATCCGGACAGATATTGGCGCCCTTAGGAAGGCCGCAACGATGGCTATAAAGAGCGGACCGACGTCTATAGGCCCGCTGTTGTACGCACACGTCGCTGCCACTATACCTATAATGCCCCAAGCTATAAGACAAGTTGCCTATAAACCCACAGAAGTACATAAGATTATAATCCGCATAGGCGACGCCGCCGACCGTAAGGAAACCTTAAAGCAGAACAGCTAAGCCCTAGTATATAAACTCCAGGCCGCAGGACCCCCAGACACCCACAGGATATAGGCCATAAAGAAGTTATAAAGCGGTAATGTTAGGGCGTATATTACGGATAAAGACGTAAAAGATAGGTTGCTATAAGAAACAGAGTAGACGAAGGTCCTTAGACGCTCTACTACACTAGCTATTCTGCTAGTACTAGTAGAGGTCCACACGGTACCTACAAGCCTCGCTATTTAAGGCCTGGAGGCCAAGCAGATAATAAAAGATATAATAGAGCAGAACTGTACTATAGCGGGGCTTACAGTAAAAAGGCTGGCGTGGAAAAGGCTAGGAAGAGTCCAAACAGGACAAAAGGTTAAATTGTCACTTATTATAGGTATATAGTTAAAAGAGTTAGCAAATGCGCTATTTAATCGGGGCCTCTTCTTAGGAAGAGACCACTACCTAGTTATAAGGCACGAGATAACGTTTCTAGTAATACAGTGCTTTAAATGCCAAGGCTTTAACTATATAGCTAAGAGTTGCAGGAGAGAAGCTAGATATGGACGCTGCGCTAGGCAATATAATACTAGCGAATATATAGGAGACCCACCCAAAAAGTATACTAACTGTAAAGTAGACCATAAGGCATAGAACGGGGCGTGTAGTGTCAAGCGGACACAGTAGGAGAAGGCTGCAGTAATTAGGGCCTATACGCTAACATACTACGCAGGCACCCATAAGGCACCTATAAGCGGACAGCAATTACAATCACAGTACAAGATCACCACTAAGGAGGTCTCACAACGAGCTAAGAAAAGGAAGCTAAAGGAGACAGCTATATAAGAGAGCTTTATATAGGCAGAGGAAGCCCCCCGGAAGGTCGGCCGGCCGTAGACTTTTGATTATTCTAGGAAGGAAATGGGCTAGAGGACCCTCTAATTAATACTCCAAACAGCACTATATGGTAGTATACACGCCCTAATTTAAATCCTAGCAACTTAGGAGCCTCTACTAAACACGGAGTTTAATACAGAGGTGAAAGCAGAAGCCTAAATCTAGAGAGAGGTATTTAGAGGCTCCGAAACTACGTTATAAGGAAGTAAACGGACGCCAAAGGGCACCAACTTAGCTAACTTAGAGGCCAGCATAGACCTCTCATATTAGGACATCGGAAAATACTTATAATTATATAGTATAACACCAACAATAGTAGGAACGGCGTACTGCTCTACTTCCTATAAGAGGTAGAGTAGGCGGACTCCTAGCCAGATATATTAGCTATCTAAAAGCCATAGCAGAGGGATTAAGGAAATATAATATATACTACAAAATCCTACTACCTAGTGCACGCGGGAGTAGGCAATATAAGGGTCTGCTTTTATATAAATAAGGCTATTAATATAAACAAGTAGGCGCCTATATACCACTCAGTGGACGTATATACAATTAAGCTAGAGGGCTGCAAGAGGACAATCCAGATTTATAATATTTATAACCCCCAATAGATAAACAGCAGTATCCGTATACTACCGGAGCTACTAAGGGCCAAAGGAGAATATATACTGTTAAGAGATTTTAATCTACACCACCCCTTCTGGGGGGGTGTAATAGTAATATGCGCGGATAACGCGGCGGACAACCTTATCCGCGCCATAGAGGCAGCCGGCCTAAGCCTAGCCATTAAGGCGGGCATAGAGATGTAGGTAAAGGGCATATTAAGGAGCACGCTAGACCTAGTGTTTACCTCCCCCTAGATTACTAATAGGCTACTATAGAGTTAAAGATAAGACCGCTAGCATATAGGGTCCGACTACTTTCCTATTATTATAGAGGTGGACGTAGAGACGCCGGAGGGGCCCCCCTTACCCAGGAGACCGCTATAGAAGAAGGCTAATTAGAAAGTGGTGTAGAGCGAGCTAAAGGGCCGACTCTAGCCCCTATATAGACTTCCGTGCAACACAAGAGATAAACTAAACGCACTAGCAGAGGCCATACACTAAGCGATTAAAAACACTATAGCAAAAACAGTACCTAACGCGCGGCCCTCGCTATAAGCCTTTAAAGCATGGTTAGAGGAATATATAAAGATAGTAAAGGAAACCTAACAGGCCTTCTGGGCGTAGAAGGCCTCTTAGTTAGTACCTAACTAGATTAACTATAGAGTCGTATAGAATAAGAAGAAAAGGGCAATCTAATAAGAGGCTAATAAGCTATAGAGGAGAACTATTAAAAAGCTAATAAATAACCCCAAAGGGATATAGAGGATAGCAAAATAGGCGCGTATAGTGGACGGGAAGCTAAAGGCCCTACTATAGTTTCCTCCTATTAGCAGACTAGGAAAGGAGACCCTACACCATAATAATAAGGAGAAGGCCACCATCCTTATAAAGCAGTTCTTTTTGCTGCCAGTAGAGGCGGACCTAAGCGATATACTAGGGTTTATATACCCGGAGCCGCGAACAGTAAAGGAAGTAGTTAAGGAGGAGGACATTATTACGGCCCTAAAGGGGCTTGCCCCTAATAAGGCCCTAGGTCTAAAGAAGATTACTAACTAATTCCTTAAGATATGCGGAGAGCAGCTAGCCCTAATACTGGCTAAACTCTTTAGCAGCTATATAGCAGTTAGATATTACCCAAAACCATTTAAAGACTTTATTATAGTAGTCCTTCGAAAACTATAAAAGCCATCCTATACTACGGCAAAGGCCTACCGGCCAATCGCGCTGCTTAATACCATTAGGAAGCTACTTAAGAGAATAGTAGCTAGCTAACTATCTAAAATTGCGGAGGAAACGGGTATGCTACTGGCTAGTTAGATAGGAGTAAGGCCGGGGCGCTTAATGCAGACAGCACTAGAGCTACTAACCTAACAGGTACATATAGTATAGAGGAGTAACCTAAACCTAGTAGCCTTATTACTTAGCCTTAATATTTCCGGGGCCTTTAACTAAGTCTTCTATAAAAGAATAATCTATAATATAAAGGCCCAAGCTATACCCTACTAGATAGTATAGTTTATAAAGTTCTTCCTTAAGGATTAAACAACGAGGCTCTTAATTAGAGGATATATAGCACAAACAATACAAATAAACACCAGTATACCTTAAGGCTCAGCACTATCACTAATCCTATTCTTTTTTTTTGCTTACACACTCCTACCAGAGCTATAAGGGGGAACTACTACAGCATTTAGATTCGTCAATAACTCTAATATACTAACGTATAGCAAGACTACGGAGGAAAACTATAGAACTATAGAAAGGGCGTATAAGGTATACACGGCGTGGGCACGCCGGTATAGGGTAGTATTTACCCCTAAAAAGTACCACCTTATCCATTTCACAAGGAGCCATAAGAAGTTTAATATAAAGGCCACAGCTAATATATATAGCTTCACGGAAGGCCTAGTTAGTAACCTATATATATTAAAGATATAAGTTAATTTAAAGCTTAAATAGGGACCGCACGTTAACATTATTAAGACGAAGGCAATTACCTAAATAGCCGCACTAACCCGGCTTACGGCCTCTATATAGGGCGCCTCCTTCTAAAAGGCGCGGATAATATACTCCGCCGTAGTCCAGCCGGTAATCTTATATAGATATAGTATCTGGTACTCGCCACCAGAGTAGATAAAGCCTAAGGAGATAAGCAAAACTAAGCTACGCTAGCTAAGCGTAGCACAGAACCTATACCTCCGCACTATTACAGGGGCGTATAAATTAACGCTAATAGCAGTACTAGAGCACAAGACAGGGTTTCCGCCGCTTTAATTACACCTTAAAGAGCTAGCTATAGCCTACGCGGAGAGAACGCGGGAAGGACTAGCAAGAGAGCATATTAAGAGGGAGTGCAACACCATATAGGCCATAATAGCCTACTAACTCCGGCCTAGAATAAAGCCATTAATACGGCCCACTAGACGGGATAAGCTTAAGAAAATAGCGGCCGCTATTTTAGGGATAAATATACAGCTAATAGACTTATCTAAAGCGCAGTATAAGAGAAGTAGAAGGGCTAGGGTATAAGAGGCGTTTAAGGAGCGGTGGAAAAGGGAATAGGAAAAGTACTAGAGCACGCTTACCCACTATATAACGGCCTAGGCCAAGCTATAGAATAAGGAAATCTTTAAACGCCACGCAAGGCTTATAAAGGTAGAGAGTATAATTAATACGCTGCTTAGAACCAAGCATATAGGGCTTAATAAATACCTCTACTACTAAAAAGTACTAGGGCACCTAACCCCGGCCTACCTATGCGGCCATAGCCAACAATTAACAATGCACGTAGTGGTGTTCTGCCCCAGACACGCTACTAGCCGGGCGGAAATATATTACTATGCTAGAATATCCTTATATAAAGAGCTCCTAACTAAGCTAAAGGCTACTAAGGTAGTTGCGGACTGGTTTATATAGACAAACCTCTTACTACACCTTTCATTTGCTAGAGAGCTAGCTAGGGTAAAAAGAGAAGGCTAGGAAGTGCTTTAAGAGGCAGAGGATAAATACTACAGGGACAGTAAAATATAGTAGAATTTTATAGATAGCAACCTAGCAGAAGTTAGTAGAACTTTAGCAACCTAGTAGAATTTAGCAGAACTCATTAACCTAGTAGAATTCGGCAGAATTCGGCAACCTAATAGAAGTTAGCAGAATTTCGGCAACCGGATAGAATATAGTAGGGTTTTAGCAACCTAACAGAATTTAATAGAGTTTTGGCAACCTAATAGAATTTAGCAAAATCTCGGCAACCTAGCAGAATCTAATAACCTAACAGAAGTTAGCAGAACTTTGGCAACCTAGCAGAATTTAACAAAATTTAGTAACCTAGCAGAATTTAGTAGAGGTTAATATCCTAACAGAACTTAACAAAACGTGGCAAGGTATAGAGCTGCGTATATTAACGTAGATGTAAATGACGGAACCTTCTATACCACCACTAGCCTTATAGGCTACCGGCCTATACCCTACCTAGATAACCGGAGCAGCCAGGAACAGAACCTAGGCCCTAGCTATATACCCCACCGGATAAACCCAGGAGTACGCATTAAGATGGCTTTTCTATAGCGCCTCAAAGAGACGTCTACTCGTGCTTAGCAGTCACTAATCAGAAGAAAGGCTATATAGGCCGCATAATAAGCCATATAGGCCGTATAATAAGAGAAAAAGAGGTTTTATCCGGCCCCAGCGGTACGGTTCCCCTCTTATATATGTATATATATATACTTATATAGACCCGCTATATAGACCCTAACAGGAGCCGTAACAGCGTAATTAAATATTATAACATAACATAATATAATATATAGGCCTTAATATAGGCCTATATCTACGGGGTCTAGGGTAACTACTATAGATACTAAAGTAGTTGCTACAAAGACTAAATAAAAAGGGACTCTGCTTATATAAGCAAAAAACGCATATAGAGGACTCCTCTAGTACTATTATTACACCCCCTAGTACTCTACTAAAACAGAAGTAGATCCTTCCTAAATTAGTATTAAACTTATTTATATATATAAAAAACACCTTATAATCCTCCAAGTGTATTATAAGTCCTATTTAACCTTTCCCTAAGCTATAATCGATTACCCGTCACAAGCTCTATATTATTCCTATCCCCCATTTAAAAGTCATCAGCATTAGTTAGAATTATTAAATGGCGTACCCTCTAAGGTTTTACTAACCTGTGTATAATTTCTTACTTAGGTTTAGTGCCTATATCGCATTAAATAAGGCCTAGCTGCTTAACAAAGTTCGTAAACTAAGTCATTAACAGTGGCTTTATAAAACCTTCTGCCACTATACTGCCCATAGGAACGTGCTATAGGTAAATTATACTACTTTAAACCTTATCACGAATATAGTGCTAGTATAGCTTAAAGTACTTAGTGCGCGCGTGGTAGTCGTCGCTTTTAGCAAGGCTTATAGCTGGTTAAATATCGCCATATAAATATATCGGTAGTAGATCCTTTCTAGTACAGCCTAAATTAGTAAGTAATTAACGGAGCTATAAGGCTTCCTTAGCCGCATGCATCATCGCTATATACTCGGCCTCTATAGTAGAGGTTATAAGAATTAACTACTTACTTAACTTATAACTTCCTATTAACCGCATCTGCGAACGCTGCATCGCTATAACGTGTTCGGCAAGTAAGTGGCCACTGTAAGCATGTGGCCACCCCAAAAACTTACCAAAAAACTACAAAAATCGTTTTTTAATATCTTAACAACGGCTTAATAATAAATTATAAAAATTTATAATTAGACTCTTATGTTTATTTTAAGACCTATATTAAAGTTTTAAAATAATTTAATAAGTGGTTTTTAAGATATAATAGTTAGGCTTAAATATAAGAGCCAAATTTTAATATATTAATAATAGCAAAGCTAATTACTTTAAAACTTTAATAGAGGTCTTAAAGCAAGTATAAGAATCTAATTATAAAATTTTATAATTTATTATTAAGCCGTTGTTAAGATATTAAAACCCGATTTTTGGGGTTTTTTGGTAAGTTTTTGGGGTGGCTACTTGCTTGCCGAACACGTTAGCCGTATAGTTATAGGTTAGGTATATTACCTAGTGCGCTTCCGCCATACTCCCTATTATAATTAGGCGTAGTATAGTCCGTAGCTAACGCCTTAGCAAAGGCTTTTAGAGGTAGCTATTGCCCTTAGGGTAAGACAAACTCTATACCTAAGTTAATCGTCCCTATATAGTAGGCGAGTATTTATATCACGGCGTTTATATATAGTTTAGTAGGGTTATATAGGAACTAATAGAGCTTCCCTATAGCCTAGGCTATATTGGGCTAAGTCTAATTGCATAGATATAGTAGAGAACCTATTAGCGATTAATACCGTTTTACTAGCTCCTATAGAGCTTAATCCTTAGGCTTATATGGCTTAAAGTCTACCATAAATAGGTGAATTGGTGTAAAGGCTGGGGCGCAGTCTTCTATATAGAACGTATATAAGATCTTCCTAATATAGGCGTCCTATATTAGTTAAATTAATTGCGCCTAGCGGTTCCCTATAATTTAAATACCTAGGTAGTACGCAATTAGGCCTAAGTCTCTTACTTTATACTTATTCCTAAGTGCTTCTTTAAGGAGTTTAATTGTTTATATGTCTCGTCCAATTAAGATAAAATTATCGACGTAGATAATAATAATTTAGCCGCTTTGCTGGCTGATAAAGACGTATAGGTTAGCTAGAATTGGCATATATTTAAGGGTAATAAAAAAGCTCTTAAGCTCCTTATACTAAAGACGTGGCGCCTACTTAAGACCGTAGAGAGCCTTAAGCAGTAGGCCTATAAGAGCAACGCCGTCCTTCTAATACTGGCGGTATCCTTCTGGCAGCTAAATATAAATATTCTTTTAGTTAAGCTTCCTATTAAGGAAGGCCGTAATTATATCAAAGTACTTATACTCTAGATTATATACGGCAATTAGGGCTATTAGTAGCTTAAATATACTAGGTTAAACGACGCTTATAAATATATCGCCATAGTTAATTCCTAGGTGCTGCTTGTTACCGCATAATACTAGCCGTACTTTCCATCTAAATAGGACATTATTCTTATTAAATTTATATATAAAAACCCATTTAATAGGTAGAGCCTTAGCTCTAGGTAGAAGTTCGACAATCTTAAATAATATATTAACTATTTAAGACTCCTATTCCTTATCCGCCGCAGCCTTCTACTTAGGGTGGTTTTGGATAAACCTTATCGCGATAAGTCTTAGCATACCCTAAATAAAATTTCAGTCACCTTCTTCTTTTGTATTATTGTATAAATATAGCTTTAGAAGTGGAATTAGAAGCTCTTGGCTCTATTAATACCTCTAAATTAAAAAATATAAGAGGTTGCTTGGCTCTTTTAACATTGGAGTATACCCGTCCACTAGGCAGTAATAAGCCCGTATAAAATAAAAAAGCCCGTCTTTTATTCTATTATAAACACTATATAGAGTTATACGCTATATAGTTAACTTCTAACTTTTAAAACTACTTAGCGTTAAAGTATAGTATTACGGTTAAGCCTAAAACTAGTTATATAAAAGAAGTAATACGGGATTAATTAAAAGACCGTTACCTTAAAGCGTTATCTTAAAATGAGATAAAAGAGCTAGATTTAGAAGTACTCCGAGCGGTTCTAAATAAGGAAGTTATTAATAAGGCCCTTATTATATTAATTGTCGTATAAAACTTACTATTTTGGATGGTTAAGTAGCTAGAGTTCTATATTCTTCTATAGTTAATTAATCCTAAAGTAGACGGCCATATAACTATAGCCCATTTAATAGTTAGGAAAAAGATTTATAACTTATAGCTATTGCAAAAGGATATTATATAAAAGAGGCTATAGTCTGCACTAATAAGTATTTATCTCTCTATTAATATCTAGACTTCTTTAAATAATTACCTTCTCCTTATAATTTATGGCTATTTTATAGGTAGCCAGAAAAAGCTTATAAACGCTCTTCTTAGCCTTTATACGGTAGCCTCTTATAGCAGGGACAAGTAATAGAATACTCTTTTTTTAGTGCTTAAGGACTACGGGATTATGTAAAAGCTAGGTGCCATTATATCCAATAACTATACTATAAATAATAAGCTCTATTATACGATAAGCGACTAGCTTTTTTAGGAAGAAGGAATTAAATGGAATTCCGTCCACTAACGGATCCGCTATTAGGGTTATATTCTTAACCTTACCGTATAGGCTTTCTTCTTTAAAAACTTAATTAGTCTTAATGATATTAAGTTATATAAAGAAGATAAGGTGTTAGTCACACAGGGTGACTCACCAATAACGACTACTTGAGTAGGTTACAGTGATGTTGGTTAATAAAGCTTATTTATTAGAATAAGGGAGGGCGAGGAGCGTAAGGCTCCTCGCCGCGCTAGTACCGCGGCGGCACGTGATAACACGTGACGACCACTTACCTCATTCCCGACACTAACAACTCTTCTTTTATAGTTGCCGTCTATATATATATATCGCTTGGCTAGCGGAACAAATACCAGTCCTCCTTACTTACTATTGCCGTTATAATATAAGTCTCGCTGTCCTAAAGTTTGCTTTTTAGTACGTGGTGCTTCTTACTTAGGTAGGCGTCGTGTTAGGGCCGCTAAGGCGCTAGTAGTAAGCAAGCTAATAGCGATTTTCTATACCGGGTATGGAAAATCCTAATTAACTAGTTAAAATTAGGGTCTATAAAGCATTATACTCTTACTCCCTTTTAACCTAACCTTTAACCCATATATATAGAGTATTTGTATTAACGAATGTTTCTAGAGCCTTATTTAGGTTTACCTTCGTTATTATATCTACTAGGTTATCTTGGCCATTAATCTATTAAATCTTAAAGAGTTCTCACCGTTTGTAGGATTGCTAAAGTGCCATAATGTTAATTATAAGGCGCTTCTCCTTTATAGTACTAAGCTTAACTAAATACTTATAGAGGGAGTATAAGTCGGTATATACGACTATAGGGATAACGGGAAATCCGAGTCAATCTGTAATTATCTTTAGGGTAGTTCCAATTATAATTGCTATATTAACTCCGCTAACCATTCTATATATCTCTAATACTAGAACACTTTAAGTAACGCACTTACTCTTAATTAAGCTCTAATAGATAAGATTACTGTTAATTATAAAGTTATTCTCTCTAGTAGATTTATTTGCAATAATAATTTTATATCCTAGCTAGGAGCTAAAATCTTTATTATTTATAAACGATCTATTAATAAATACAAAGAGCTTAGCGGTAGGAAGATTAATAGGCACGTAGAGTAGTCCCTAATCGAGATGGTTTATTTATTAGGAGAGACGCTTATTTAGGGTAAGGACGTCATCCTTAGTTAGTTCCTAGTATTAGGCGGTAATAGAGAGATTAAATAAAGCCTTTGGTTAACAGATAGAAGTAATATAAGCTTTATAAGCGTATTGCTTTATATATCCTTATTTCGGAGAGTTAATGTTAATAACGTTAATCTTCTTACCTTAACCCTTCTGGCGCAAAGTAATAGAATCCTTATTTAGGGAGAGGATGCATCTATTAAAAAGTAATAGTATTATTAAATTAAGCTTTTCCTTTAGCTTTACTATAAGATTTGCCTTTACTAGCTCGTCTTCTTTAAGAGCTAAGAACTAGTCGTCTCCTAAGATAATTATATTATTAGTTTATATGCCAATAATTCTAAATAGAGTTCCCGTAGTTATAATAAGGAAGTAGGAATTAAATATAGAAGTAGTTATTAAAAGCCTCTCTTTATAGTGCTTGCTATAAGTAGCCCACTAGTGAGTTCCTGCCTCTGCAATTCCATATAATGGCTTAAGCATAACTATAATCGTATCTTCAGGATACTGGTGGCGAATTTGCTCCGGAAGGTATACTAATATTAAGCGCTAAAGGTGCGTCTCTAATTGGGTATAGGCTTAAGTAATATCTCGCAAATAAACCGCCATTCTATTCTTTATTAAGGAGGGAGCTAGCATAATAATAACTCGCTAACTAGCTTATTAAATTATAGGAGATTACATAAGAATTACCTCCTTACTATTATTGTTATAACCTTAGATAATAAGCCTTAATTTCTTAAATGGGGCGTTAGTAGCTTTGCCCTTAATCTTATTAACTATTCTTAACTTAAAGATATGAACTTCATCAAATTTGGTAGGGTTATACTTCTTAAATTTAAAGACTCCTCTTGTAATGAGACTATTGATCTCCTACTTATTAGATATTTAGAAAGGAGCTCCTAGAGTTATAATACGACCTTTCTTTTAGAGCTGTTTTATAAGTTTAAAGTTAACCTTCTCCTTAGCTGTTATAAAGGCCATTAATAGCTTAACTCCATTCTTAATGGCGGTAATAAATTACTCTTTAAAATTAATAAGATATTAGTGATTTTGTAATCCTTTCGGGCGACCTCTACCGCGTTATAGTTGCAGCGTATCTACTATAATTATATTAGAATTGTGGTCGCCTTCTAGAGCTTATTAATTATAGCTCTTCTCTAGGGCATCTTCTATAGCATTCTGTAAAGGTTTAGAACTGTTATCTTTATAGTAAGGCTTAATAATAGTTAAATGGAATTAAGTAGGTCCGTAAGGCATCTAAATAGTATAAGTTTAACTATTAATTATAATAAGTTAATATAGGCCTAACTACCCTTCCTTTTTACGCTATACGCGTACCTTAGACTAGAGTGGTAGATTAAGCGTAGTTAAGGTATTTGGGCCATTTCTTATTCCTAGTACGTTGTTAACCTAACGTATAGCGTAACGACGTCAGACCTCCTTCATTGCCTTATAAATAGCCTTAGCTCGTTATATAATAGAGGGAGATAATAGAGAATTGTTAGTTATTTAAGGGTAGGCGCTAAAGACTAGTAATGTAGGTATAAGTTTATCCAGGCCAGCGGAATTATTAACGGCTTTAACAGCCATTTATAAGGTAAGTTCTTCGCTAGTATCCTCTAGTTCTAAAGAGATAATCTTATATACGCGGCGTAATGGCGCGTAATATTGCTTTACTTTTCTAACACTATTATATACCTTAATAGGGACTTCCTTAACCTTAATTACCATTGCCTTTATCTGTTATTAAAACTCTACTAATAAAAAGTTCTTTCCTACGTCGTGGACAATTTAATTAGGGGGTCTTAGGTAGATATTAATCTAGTATAATTAAAGGGTATCCTATGCATTCCTAGCTAATATATCCTTTAAGAATCGTGCGGCTTAGAAAGAGGTTAAGAAGTTAATAACTTAGAGTACTAGCTTACCGCTAAGATATATAACGTTAATAATAATATAGAAGTTGAAGTCGTAGTTATCTCTAAGGGTAAACTTAAATCGGCTAGGGGATTTCTGGTTTATTTAGCAGTAATAGTAGTACTTTATAAGATACTTAATTGCCTTAACTTTAACTTTATAGCCTGCTCGCTGAAGAACCCTAAGCAATTAGTAAACGGATAGGTGGCTAAAACGACGGTATAGTTGATATAACTCTAACTTAGTTAAATGGCTTTAAGTAATACTCTTTTTTAGTTAATAAAGGAGCAACCAGGGGTAACCCCACTTGCGTATAATAGGCACCTAATTATCTCCCTAAATAAGTACATTCTTAAGGTTATTAAGCTTAACGCCTAATTTATTTATATCTTTAATGCAAAATAGAAATAGGGTGTTTGTGGGGACAACGTGGAAAGTAATATACCCTAAGGGGGTTTAAACCCTAATTGTGCCAAGAGAGATTATAGTACCCTTACCAAAACAAATCATGTATTAGCCTGCCGTTAAATAGTTAATCTAAATAGAGCTACTAAGCTGCTAAAGGGCTTAAACTTAAGGTTCTCCTACTATAGATACTCCTGCGGCTCTAGTATCTGGTATAATACTATAGAAGACGTTTACCGAGTATCTGTTATTAAAGGAGAACGTAAAACTCTCCCTTAGCTTATTAAAGATATCTAACTTTGTAATAGAGTAGAGCGTAAATTAGTTATTAAGAACAGCGATGGTTTATATACCATTTACCTTACTATACTTAGTAATGTATTAGTTAGGTAAGTAGTCCTTAATTTCCATATCTATAAAAAGCTGTTCGGTCTTATTAACCTTACCCTTAAGATCTTCTATACCTTTATATTAAACTAGGAAGCTTTAAAAGTAGGCCATAGTAACTTTATAATTTCCGACATTTCTTATACTCTAGCGAAACTTATTATATACCTCCTTTTACTTATTAAGAAAATGCCTAGTTAACCAGCAATTCGGTTTCTTATAAACGTAGCACTTCTTTTAGCAATTACTTTAAAATGAACCTCTACGAGAACCTCTACCTTTGCCTTATAGTTATTGATTATACCCTCTACCGTATTACCTACTACGGCCACTATAGGTTTAATTAGTCTAGTTATAATTATATTAGTTAGCCGGGTCGATTAAAGTAGGTTAGAGTTAGGCGTTAAATTACTATACTTCTTAAGAGCATAGAGCGGTGCTAATAGAAGATCTTAATTAAGTATATACTCCTTTATAAGTATTTATAGGGTTAAAGAAAGCAAGGTTATATTCTTTAACGCCTTAGCATACGCTAATAACTTAATTACGTAGGCTAAAATCCTCTTAATATAATTTGGATAAACTACGTTAAATTATCTAAAGTTAATTAAAGAGCTTTTAAAGACAATCAAGCCGAGGGACACCTAGGTTTGTAGCAATAATCCTTAAAAGGGTAGTCTCTCTCCATTCTAACATATACTACTACTTATTCTCTTCTATTTTAAAGTGGTATCTTAACTTATATATTATACGGTCAAAATTATATTATTTTCCTGCCAAATAATTATAATAGAAGGTACTAGCTTAGCCCTTAAGCATAACGGAATAGGCATTATGGTATTAATTAGACTCTATTCCTACCTTCTAGCAATAGTTATAAAAGATACGTAGTTTTAAATTAAGAATATTATATAATTCCCCGCTAAACTTCTTCTCCTAATCTAAGTAGAGCTTCGCAAGCTCTATAAGCAATTTTAAACTGCCTCCGATTTAAGATTAAGATAAAGGAAGTAGGAGTTACATTACAGGCTGTAGTGGGGACGTAGGTCTAGTCGGTAAAGTCTAAAGGTCGTTAAATCGCGAAGCAATAGGATCCTATGCCTGCTCTTATTAGGGTATAGTATCTAACGTTAAGGTTATGGGTTAAATTAGATATAGAGGAGTTAAAGGCGGAGGTAGGTTCGTCTCTAGAGGTATATTACTTAGGTTCTATCATAAGTTAAGCTTCCTTATAGTGCGTAGTTAATACTTAATCTCTTATAGAGTCTATTCGTGCTCTTCTTTTACGTTAATAACTTGCTCCTAAATATTATCTCTAATAGTACCCCCGTCTATAGGTATAAACACTCTATACTCCCGCAAGAAGTTATAGAAGTCTTATACAATATCCTTCTTTATAGGAGTTTATATTTCCTTTATCTATTTAATAAAGTCCTCCCTTACACAGTACTATAGCATAGTGTCGTTGTATTCGCTATCTTTATAGTATACTATACGGTGTAATAAGAATCCATTTAGGTCCTATTGCTCAGCGTTTGCAAAGTTAATTATATCGGTATTCCATATTTCCGGGTTAATGTCCTTCTCGTACTTCTTTAAATAGGTTAACGCTATAATAGCGGACGTGCGTAGGTAGATTTAGGTATTAATCGTAATCCTAAGATCTGCGAAGGTACACGAAGGGTGTTAAGGTAGTTATTTAATGCGTTTCGGTCATTAACTTAGGACCTTAAGTTCAGTAACACTTCTAACCTAAAGTACTTGACTAAATCTTTATAAACGCGGTTATTCTATATAATAGACGTAACTTGGTATCTCCTAGTACTTAGTAATACTTCTATTACTAGTTTTCCGCAAGTTTAAGGTAGTATAGTATTACCGGAATCCATTCTATATAAGCGTATATAGCACCCCTATATAAGACTGTCTCTTCTATTTAAAAACCTAGCTGCTCTGTAGTTAACTATATATTCAACCACTAATTAGTATTAGTTATATAGGGTAACTTACCAATAATAACTACTCGAGTAGGTTACAGTGATGTTAGTTAATAAAGCTTATTTATTAGAATGAGGAAGGGCGAGGAGCGTAAGGCTCCTCGCCGCGCTAGTGCCGCGGCGGCACGTGACAACACGTGACGACCACTTGCCTCATTCCCGACATAAGGTAAAAGGAAAAGAGTTAGATCTAAAAGAGGAAAAAGAGAAAAGTAATACGTTTCGGAAACTTGGCGCACTTAGAAAGCTTTATAATATTACTATATATACCCGTAGCTTATCTAGTTATATAAGGGAGTTTAAAGGTCTTACAAGGAGAAGAATTCCGCTTAATAATTGTATAAAATGGAATAGCTAGTATTTTATACTTAGCGTAGTAATTTAAAAAGAGTCTGCCCTTAATACGTATACTAAGCATAACCTTAATACGCTTAAAAAGGACTATCTTAGTCTAAAGGACTAGGAGGCGCTTTACATAATAAAAGGTTTTCTTTAGATATTCTACTAGGCAATCCTAAAATGCTAAGGACACGAAGCAACGCTTAAGAATGTACTCTTTATAATAGATATTATAATTAAGCACCTTAATAAATCCTAGGTTAGTTTATCTCCCTTTTTATTTCTTAATTTAGCTAATATTATATAATAGAAGAAATATATATCTAATAAGGAGTTCTCTAAACGCATTAAAAATACTTAGAATACCTTTAATAGATATTACCATAAAATAGATAACTCGCTCCTTTACGCCGCTGCACTTATTCTTTATCTAGCCCGTTATATAAGATATATTAAGTAGGTTTAAAAGAAGGAGTGGCGTAAGCCTATACTTGACAGCGTTAAAGAGCTTTAGAAAAGATATTAGAATAGGAGTTTTACGCCTAGAAGTATATTATTGTATAAAAGGCTAGCTCTAGCTTAAGACCTTAGCGAGTTTAATAAGATTGCTGAGGATTTTAATAGTATAATATTTTGACCAAAAAGTTAAGACAAGTATAAGGACTTTATTTTTAAGACGCTATATAAAATTTTAACAATTACACTTTAGTAGTGGTCTTAGGAATAGTAACAAAAGCGCTAGCTACGGCTCTCGCTTATAGCAATTAAAATTCTCTTAATTCTAGTAATAAGAAATAAGCTAGAAAGAGTTTTTTTAGGAGTACGTTATACGGTATTATAGGAGAGAATGCAGATAGATCCTAAAACCCTTAAAAAAAATAAAGTGTTTAAAGAATTAGCATTAGAGAAGAACTTTAAGAGAAATAGGTAATTTTTCTCTAAGTATTTAGCTATATAGTTGGGGAGGAAAGGTACTATAATATCCGCAATATTATTATATAATTTTAACTTTTAGTATACTTAATATATAAATATTAAATATAACAATACGCTTAGCCGTACAAACTGTATCATATTAAAGAGTTTTTACTATAATAAAGTTATCTACTAAATAAAAGGTCCTTCTAAGCCTTTAGCGCCGCTATTTATTATAGACTATATTTAGGGTTATTCTTAATAGGGTCTTCTTATTATATTTAGCGTAGAGTCTATTATTAGCAGCTATATAGCCACTTATTATAGGGTTTTAGCGTTATAAGTTAGTTAAATATTAATAACTTTTTAACGCCCATATGGTAATATTATAATAATAATTATCGTTAATAATAAAGTAATTAGATTTAGCTCGTTAGGCGTAAACCTAGGCTTATAACCTGTTAAATTAAGGTTATAAAGCTAAAACTCTATGTATTGCTTATTTTCTATATAGCCTATACAAGCTTCGGTGTCCCCCCTAATACTATATACTTAATTTCGCTACGTCTACAGCTAAATTAGTATATAGAGCTAGCAGGAAGGGGTGTAGTACGTGGCTAGGGCTTAAGCCACGGCCACGGCCCACCTCGAATTCGGAGCTCTAAGCTCGATTTTGAAGCTATTCTAGAGTCCCCTCCTTTACTAAAAGTCGTAATATCTGTTCTAGATCGTGGTGTTATAAAGCTTCTTTCTCTTATTAATATAAGCTCTAAACGTAGGCGTATACACGCTTATTAACGCCGGCTATAAAAAGGATTTTAATAAAGGCGTACCGCCAGTTACCTATATTTAGAGCTATATTAAGGAAAGCAATGGGGTAAAACACTAAGATCTAAAGGCAATATCACGACTTTTGGTAAGGAAGAGGAGTTTAGAACAGCTTTAAATCTAAGGTCTTAATTTAAGGTGGGCTGTAGCTTAAGCCCTAGCTACGTACTACACCTCTTCCTACTAGCTCTATATACTAATTTAGCTGCAGACGTAGCAAAATTAGGTGTGTAGTGTTGTGCGTATATAGGGGGGGGACACTGAAGCTTATATAGGCTATATAGAAAATAAGCAATATACAAAGTTTTAGCTTTATAACCTTAATTTAACAGGTTATAAGCCTAGGTTTATACCTAATAAGCTAAATCTAATTGCTTTATTATTAATAATAATTACTATTATAATATTACCATATAGGCGTTAAAAAGTTATTAATGTTTAACTAACTTATAACGCTAAAACCCTATAATAAGTAGCTATATAGCTGCTAACGATAGACTTTACGCTAAATATAATAAGAAGACCCTATTAAGAATAACCCTAAATATAGTCTATAATAAATAGCGGCACTAAAGGCTTAGAAGGACCTTTTATTTAGTAGATAACCTTATTACAGTAAAAACTCTTTAGTACGATATAGTTTGTACGGCCGAGCGTATTGTTATATTTAATATTTATATATTAAGTACACTAAAAGTTAAAATTATGTAATAATATCTTGTATCTGCATGCGCGATTAATTAGCTATACTAAAATGTCGTAATTGAGTTTTGCTTGGTGTTGCGAATTCGTCGCCCTTATATTCGACGATCGTGCCTTATAAAAGCTGTAATTAAGTCTCTATTACTATCTTCCTGTTATTCCTTATAGAGATGAAGCTTTTATAAGGCTTGCAAGGCCTTATTAACCTTGATTTAAGGTTATATAAAGTCGTCCTTATCTATTTCTATATCGCGATTAGGCCCCGCGTAGTTGTCTCGTTCCCAGACCTTCTTACCAAGGCTTACCTTGCCAAGCCGCTAGCCGCTTTTAGCAAGACCTTCGTTAGAAGGTCTAGTACACGGTTCAGATTTTTATTAGTCCCGCGCGGGGCATTTAGGCCTATATACACCTACTTTAAGCCAAATTATCTTAACTTTTATAGCTCCCTAAGCTATTCCTAATAGCTAGAATTACTAAATTAAATCTAGCGAAGAAGACTATGTTGCCCAATTTGCCCAATTCTAATTCGTTATCTTGTTGTCGCGCCTAACGCCCCCGAGTTATAGCAGCCGCACCTCTCCTATAACCGCCGCCGCCCTCTTTCTACCGTAGCTAGAGTACCGAAACCGATAAGCTAGCTTTAAATAAAAATTAAGGACTATAACATCGGCAAAATATGGTACCCTTTCAATGGCCTCAATAGTTGGTGGTTGACGCAATTAGCGCGCAGTTAAGGGCATTTGGCAACTCAACCGACTAGCCTATATTGTGTTTTTTTGACACGCAGCCTGCGCGCAGCCTACGCGCAACCTGCCAGCAATCTGCGTATTTGGCAACCATAATTATATTTACCTCTTTTATACTAATAATATATTTTAAATAAATAAAAGCTATTTTAAAGCTATTTATAAGGCTAGCAAAATAAATATTATTATTTTAGATAATTTAATATAATATAGCGATGGTTCTCTTCTACCTATCTACCTATTAACTTACCTACCTGCCTACATCGCCTACCTGTCTATATCGCCTACCTATCTATATCTACCTATCTGCATTTACCTACCTATCTATATCTGCTTACCTATCTATATTTACCTACCCATTAGCATCTACTTACCTATCTGCATCTGCTTACCTATTTACATTTACTTACCTATCTGTATCTACTTACCTGTTTATATCTACTTATCTGCATCTACCTACCTATCTATATCTACCTACCCGTTAGCATCTATCTACCTATCTGCATCTGCTTGCTTATCTGTATCTACTTACCTATCTATATCTGCCTGCCTATCTATATCTGCTTACCTGTCTACATCTACCTACCTATCTACATCTACCTACCCGTCAGCATCTACCTGTTTGTGCCTACCTGTCTGTGCTACCTTAATTCGATCGATCGAATCGTTTATAGTGTTGGCTGGCTAGTCGTTGTCGTCTGGCTCTGGCGACGGTCGTCTGGTTCTGGCGACGGTCGTCTGGTTCTGGCGACGGTCGTCTGGCTCTGGCAACGGTCGTCTGGTTCTGGCGACGGTCGTCTGGCTCTGGCAACGGTCGTCTGGTTCTGGCGACGGTCGTCTGGCTCTGGCAACGGTCGTCTGGTTCTGGTAACGGTCGTCTGGCTGGCGACGGTCGTTTGGTTCTGGCGAC
>Ga0307515_10006946_pt1 | contig 22477 bp, 19 predicted proteins | sample 17_EM_MG_FD_194513 | JGI IMG/M metagenome (GOLD analysis project Ga0307515, IMG submission 194513) | Populus trichocarpa ectomycorrhiza microbial communities from riparian zone in the Pacific Northwest, United States - 17_EM | ecosystem: Host-associated > Plants > Roots > Unclassified | place...
GTACAATACAACCCCCCCCCCCCCCCCCCCCCAGTAACCTCCAATTGGTATATCCGGTGAAAGTTATGTCCTTGCAACTTCATAGCATGAATCTGTCGAGCAGTTCCCTTATAACATCTGGTTTGTGCAGGGTGTGTTGGTACGAAGAGTTGAACCAATCTCTGATGCTAATAGAGTCTTAAAGGAGGTACAGTGGCCATTAGTGGCTTCAAAGCTTGAATTGCAACTAGTCTATTCTTGCTAACATGTTATCAGGAAGGAAAACCTTGGATTATTGTTATCGTGCTTCTCAATATTGTCAGCCAAACTAATCTATATATAAATATCCATGCTGCATTTTTTTGGTGTTCGGACTGCAATAGGATTAAGGAATACTGAAGATAGAAGAAAATGTAATAGCAATACTTATGTTTCATAAAAAAGCTCCCTAATAATGCCACACCAAAAACCAACTCTAGACAGGCAAATTTATTTTTACACAAGATTCAGTCTTTGTGTGAATTGGTAGTCCTCATTTTCTTGCATTGGTTAGTGGTGTGATTTGATTTATGAATAATACTAAAAGCTTGAATAAGTAATTTCTTCTTGAGATGGATTTTCCTTTCTACCTCTAATTTTTATCTGTTGAGAATTTTGATTGTAGTTGTTCTGTTCAGGGGGACGTGATTGTGAGCTTTGATGATGTTAATGTAGGATGTGAAGGAACAGTGCCATTTCGATCAAATGAGCGCATTGCATTCCGTTATCTTATTAGTCAAAAGTAAAGGGCTTTAGTTCAACCATTATTTCTTTATGTTAGGCTTTGAATTTTTTCTCAGTCTCTTCATAACCTTGTTTGAGCCTGTTCTTTAATATCCAAATAGTCAATGTTCTTTGGGCTTCATGCTTTTTTGTATGTATATAATGGTGTTTCTAAACAGATTCACAGGTGATGTGGCAGAGCTTGGCATAATTAGAGCTGGGTCATTCATGAAAGTTAAAGTAGTTCTTAATCCAAGAGTGAATTTGGTAATGCCATTAGAATCTTGGCTCTACATCATATATGAGTTGATTTATCAGATTCATATATCAAAAAAATTGGATTCTTATCTTCTTGCTTCAAGGTTCCATATCATGTTGATGGAGGTCAGCCTTCGTATTTAATAATTGCTGGTTTGGTGTTTACCCCACTTTCAGAACCACTGATGGAGTATGAATACTTCCAAGCACTCAGTAATGTGATTAATCTGTTAATTTATAATAGTATTCTTGCTGTAAGTGATAATGCTAATGCAAGAGATTTTGTTCCCCTGTTGACAGGGAGGAATGTGAAGACTCTATAGGGGTAAGTCCCATGACAGGTTGCTTTAACACCTTTTGCATTGGTCACCAATACACTTTTATAGTTTTTAATTTGATTGGTTTTATCTTCCTTCAGTTGAAACTGCTAGCAAAGTCACGTTATTCTCTGGCAAGGTTCAAAGGGGAGCAAATTGTTATCGTATCACAGGTAAGTTTGCAGATGCGTCTCGTGTGCTTTAATTACAGTGGCAAGTTTTCTGTACTTATTAAATCTTTGTTTTACTGAAGGAGGATCATATCTCATTGCCAAGATTCTTGTTTTATTGAAAAATTTAACGAACTGTTGGCATATCTCAGTACAGCACTGCCTTGATTATTTTCATTCTATTGACAGGTCTTGGCAAATGAAGTCAACTTTGGATATGAGGAAATGAGCAATCAACAGGCACGTTATCTATAACCAGCAACAACTGTTATCTGCACCTGCTTGCCATTATTTGCACACGTACTAAGAAGAATAAAAACTTGCAGGTTTTGAAGTTCAATGGAACTCAAATAAAAAACATCCATCACCTAGCACACCTTGTCGATTGTAAGCAGACTGCCCCTTCTCTGTTTTTTTGTTCCTTACTCCTTTTTCACTTTTGTCCTCATGTTTTTGTGATTTTAATCAGCATGCAAGAACAAATATTTAGTTTTCGAGTTTGAAGACAATTACCTTGTTGTGCTGGAGAGAGAAGCAGCGAGTGCTTCTTCATTCTACATTCTCAAAGATTATGGAATCCCATCTGAACGATCTTCCGATCTATCGGAGCCATATGTGGATTCATTGAAAGACAACCAAGCTGCAGTTCAGGATTTTGGCAACAGCCCAATTTCAAATCTGGAAATTGGCTTTGATGGACTCCTCTGGGCATGATACCGAATTGGGAGGTCAATCTGAGTTGAGCTCTATCACGACACTCAATAGTTGGGAAGTATGGTTATAACCTCAAAAGACACCAAATTGATAAATGCCATGCTTCTGCTCATTTTTCAAGGTCATTACACGAGCTCCTTTTCTGGTGCAATCACATGATCATGGTCTTCCGTTCTTTCCATTCAATTATCCTTTCATTCCGTTTGGTTGGCTGGGCATTCCCAGATAGATAGATTTTAACCAATTTGCATGTTTAGACATCAATTAGGCAAAGCCTAATTAGTGAAGGGCTCATTTTTCTTGTCAGCCTTGAAGTTATTTGATGTAACGATTAGAAAAAAATGTGTAATTAAATTATTTATTGTTACATTTGACGCGGCATATAATACATCCAGTTTGCTACCGGGAAGATAAGTTTTGGAGAGTGTCTGTTTTGGGCTTTGAATTACTAGCAGGGGATCGTGGATTTACAAAACCGGTCTGTCTCCGATCTTAATTGCTCTGAAATGGTAAGTTGATTGAGAATAGCTAACTAGGAAAATGAAACGCACAGGTAATATATTCACCACTACTCGAGCAACTGAAACCTTCCAGGACCTTCAAACCCATCTTTTTCAAACAAAGTCGAGTATGCAACACCATAGACGTCTTGTACCCTCACGTATACAATCACACGCGAGGGATTGATGTTTCATGATATTTATTACTATGAAAGCGTTTAGGTTTTTTTATTGGGTTAATTCTCTCCCATTTTTTTAAATTTGTTTTTAAAATTTAGACCTGATTTAATCTATTGGGCTAATTCGTGTTTTCTAATCAAGTTATTATCATAGTTTTAAAACCCGACCCGGTGGTTGACCCGGTATAATGACCGGGTCACGGGTCAGATGGGTTGACCCAGGCCAACCTGGGTCAACCCAAAAAAAAAACTTTTATGATCATTGATCAATAACCAAGGCAAATAGGCAATGGATCCAACAATATAACGTAAACTCGATAAACAAAATAATTCTATTATCTGCTTTATATAAACTCATTCCAGCGAGCTTTCAAGCCTGGACCTGCTCTCTTTTTTTTTCAAGCCAAATCGTCAATGACAGACTCTTATAAAATAAAATGATAAAAACATTCAATGCATCATAAATTCTACACCAGCCTCATTGAAATCAACCCCACATTCAGTAGCTAGAGCTAAATCCAACGCACCACCAAATCCTAAAAAAAATCCCAAATTACAAATTATTCCAAGAAAACTAAAAAAACAAAATCGTAACAAAACCCATTTTCTCAAAACGAAAACTGAATCATAAAAATCACAACTTGATAACAACAAACAACAATTTGTTTGGATTCAACAACTTACTTTCGATTGAAGGAAAGAACAGAATTAAGTCATCATATAAGTACTGGCCATAACGTTGAAGGGCGAGTTTGGGTCATCAGCAAGCTTGAAATCAAGATCGAAACCACGAGATTTGAGAGAATTGAAGAAGATTGAGTGAGAAGATTTGAGTGACAAGTCGTTGAGGAGGACTAAGAAGCGATGATCTGTTGGGGAATATGTGGAGAAAGAGAGGGAGAGAATGGGAAGGAGTGTGACAGATAGAATTGTTAAGACTTAAGATCGAGAAATTGTTTCTTCCCATTTTTGCAGTCTTGGCTAACTAAGTGAGATTGTGGGAGAGTGCGAGAGAGAGAGAGAGAGGGAGAGAGGCAGAAGGCTTGCCAAAAATTAATAAGGCTTACTAAAAAGCTAAAGCTAAAAACGACGTCGTTGAACATATATATATCTATATAAAACAGCAGCCAGGTCTCAGCTGGGTTTACCCGGGTCAACCGGGTCCCGGGTCGAACTACCGGGTCAATCGGATCCCGGGTTGAACCACCGGGTCGACCGGGTTTTGCCAGGTCAATTCCCTAACGGGTCTTTTCATCAACCCGGCCCGGTTCCGGCACCGGGTCAGCCGGATCCCGGGTCGACCCGCCGGGCCGGGCCGGGTTTTAAAACACTGGTTATTATACTATTATTAAATTAAAAACTAAGGAAAAAAATAATAATATTTAATTTTTTTTAAAATATATAAGTTTAAGAATAATACATTTTACATTTTATAGTCTTATTTACTATCAATTAAATATAATATAATAAAAAGATAATCACTCTCTTTTATACACTATTATCAAACACAATCATGTCTCTCTTCAACTTTCTCTTTTTTTTTTAATTATTATTTCCATCTTTTTAATTCAGGGCATTAACCAAAAGCCATCTAAATGAGTGCCTTGATATCGTTGACTACATTCTGTGCATCCGCGCTAGCTCCATACAAACCTCTCCTTGATAATCCAATGCAATACAAACCGTCCTTCCCCTTCCAATGGTTAGGGTAACCTGGCTTTGGAATCCCATCTTCATTCAAAAGGTAATCATCCCCCTGGTCAAAACAACTATAATTGGTCAAAGCGCGTAAACACATGCAGTATTTCCATCTCTTTATGCTGACTGATTCATAAATAGTGAGGTAACTTTCTGCTGGTTTAATAAAGCTACCCACCTTGAGCCACTTATTAGTTGATCTCTCGAAGCCAGTACAAAAAACAATGGTGTCAAAGGGGTGTGACTTGCCATTTTCAAATACCACCTCATTGCCTCTTATGCTTTCTAGTGCGGGCAAGACCTGGGCACACAAAAGCCAAAATTCACGAGCTTAGCATCATCATAATCATCTGTCGGCATACAAGCAAGCACAAACACAGTCAATTATTAGCCGAATGGAACTTTCTGGCAATACAACATGGTTTTGCAGAGAACTTTACTAGACAAATGAAGTAATTTCCAAGTTAAATGTGTCCAAGGTGATCCATACGCATTATATAAACTCTTATGATTTAGGTGAACAAGACGACAAATCTTTAAATAGCATGATGATGATGATAGTTGTTGTCGTCCATTCATGGAACCAACTGTTGTCAACAGCTGTATAAATTTGAGATCTCATTACTTTTGTGTGCAAAAAGAGGAGTTGAGCACGACAGCACGTCATTGACACCAAATTAGTAGCAAATTGATTGCTGATAACTAAGTTAGAAGCTACCAAAATGATTACTGAACCCATCATGTGTGTGTGTGGGACTCATGGTAAACCGGATTAATGTAAGAATTTCTCCGTTGTGAGCCATTTTTTTTTTTTTTGGGTATATTTAAGGACTTGCTAGCTAATTAAGCCGAAAAGAAATCCATTACTTGCTCTCTCTAATTCATACATGTATAACATACCTGGATCTCTCCGGACTTGATTTTGTTGCAGGTACCGACATCGAAAACTGGATACTTCCCGTAAGCAACTTTCATGAAAAACGGCCCCTCTTTTGGTCTCTTTATCCCATGCTTGCTTAAGTCTCCATAAACAAGTTTGCTAAGCATCACCATAACTTTGTCCACCATGCCACATGAAAAATACTTCAACATATTCAATCCCAAGTATACCATCTCCCTCGATAGAATGTGAATCTGCAAGCATGAACATGGGTCCAATCATATACAATTCATTAATCTACACATACTAGTTAGTTATCATAATTTGAGATCAAACCATTTTCTGAAAGAAGAAAAAAAAAACAGAGTATTAGAAACATTTAATAATTTATACTCGAAATAAACAAATTAAAGATTGATCGAGCCAAATGCTAAGTTACCGGACTACGGATGGCGATTGATGTTCTTGCACCATGGTTTGCGAGGTCTAATGCAATTTCCATGCCAGAATTACCAGACCCAACAACCAAAACATTCTTATCACAGTAAGTCTTTCCATTTTTGAATTCAGTAGAGTGAAGAACCTCTCCAGTGAAAGTGTTCAATCCTTCGAACTCTGGTATAAAAGGATTGCTCGTTTCTCCACTAGCCACCACCAAAAACCTCGCAGAGTATTCCTCAATCTCCCCAGAACTCACATTTCTAGCCTTAACATTCCATTTCTTGGCTTCTTCATCGAAACTCGCAAACTCAACACTTCTCTGGTACATGGGACTGATCTTGAAGTGGGAAACATAGTCATCTAAGTATTGTAAGAACTGATCTTTTGGGACATACGTGGGGTATGAGTCAGGAAATGACATGCGAGGTAGCTCGCAGAACTGTTTTCTCAAGTGAAGGCGTAGACGATCATACGAGTATTTTTTCCAAAGAGAAGCATAGCAATCTTCTCTTTCAAGGAGTATGTGAGGGATTGAATGCTGGTTTAGGCAGGCAGAGGTGGCTAAGCCAGAGGGACCAGCTCCAACTATGATTGCAACTGGGTCTTGCATCTTTTCGGGGAATGAGTGCGCCCTCTTTCGATCTCGTTTCCTTTGATTTTCGTTCTCGAGAAACGATAGAACAAGACAAGGTTGTTGGATAAGGAGTATGGAAGAAAGCACAGAGATCGAGTGGCTTTATATGAACACAGATTAAATTTTCTTTGAATAGCACTCTCAAAAATGGAAAAGTAGCACAAAATAAGGAAATAACACAGCCACATAAATTAATGCAATTTAATACGTTATTGAGCATTATATACAAGTTTTTTAGTTTAACTTAAGATTTTAAGTAAAACTTGTCCTCTACCAACCAAAACAACATAATTTTGATGATTTAATTAAAAATAAAAAAATTGTATATTAAAAAAAAAAGGTTGCGTTGTTATCAATAATATATCCAATGTTATCTGCTATTTTCTTAAAAAAAAAAATTGAACTATGCTAGTTTCCATTTTATTTTATTTTTTGAAAAATGCTATTTTTCAGAAAACACTCCAAAAATTACTACAACTATCAGATTATTATTTTTTAAGTTTTTGAGATAACTAAAAATTAATCAGTCCTCAACTGCAGTTTCTAATAAATCAGTCCCCAACTTTTAAAATCATCCCCAAGCTTTCTATAGTTTAACATATTCATCCATTTGTCAGTTTACATTACCATAAATTTAGAAGAACTAGCTAGTTACAAAACTTGGAGTAAACTTGAATTTATAAACATCAATTTTATAATTAAATTATTTTCTAACATTATATTTCAAATATATGACCAAAAGAAAGCATATATAAGCTGAAATTTTTTATTATGTAGAAAAAAGGAGAGAATTTCGTTGATTGATTGATGCATGATATTGTTCGTCTAGTAATGATTTAGATAGTACAAAACACATCACTGGATAAAATTAGTTTTTTTGTGTTTTATTAAGCTCCTCTACTTAAAACATTTGGAAAATTTCATGTATATTCAGTATATATGTATATAAATAGTGTTTTTTGTTTCTTCAATTTTATTATAAATTTTAACAATTATTCAGATTGCTTTTGAAAGGATTAAGTCGACTGGATCACATCAAGATAATTCTCACACAGTATAATTTTAAAATCAGGTTAGACAAGAAATTTGGTTAAAATGTTTTTTTTCCTATTAATTTCATAATTTGTTTCCTTGTATTTTTTTACCACTCAAGTGGGGGCTGTCTTTGGACCAACCAAGTTGATTAGGTTATATTGTGGTAACTTACACACGATTTAATTTTAAACCTAAGCTAAACAAGAAGTTGGGTTGGGAAGGTTTTTCTGTCAATTTTATCCTTAGATTTTTTTATCGGTCAACCGAGTTATTTTTGTAACAATCAAGTCGATTGAATCACGTCATAACAACTTCCACACACGATTTAATTTTAAATACAGTTTAGATAAGGAGTCACATTATAAGATTTTAAAGTTGATTTGCTTAGTTTGATTTAATAATAAATACTAAATAATTTTCTAAAACTTGAATTTTTTTTTTTATGTTAATTGTTTTTCAATCCGTACTACAGTTTGTCCAAAGATTTGAACTTAAAAAAATGATAAAAGAGCTGACCTCCTTAGTCACTGTACAGATTTCTTGATAATATCCTTGATCGAATTGATATTGCACAGATTTAAAATTATCCTGCATTCCCTTCATAATAACCAAACATGATAAAATATAGTTGTTTCGCAAGGGCGGGCCGGCGGCTTCCTAATCAGTCGATTGTTGAAACAGTTTTGGAATAGTTCCAAGAAAGTAGCAAAATCTTCAGCAATTAGCGCAAGAAAAAAAGATTAGGAAATAACTCATCAAGCATTAGGTATTCTCTTGACCTAGAAAATCAACCCATCAAATGTAATCCAAAAATAAATAAATAAATAAGAAAGCCACTCACGTTGAAAAGGCAAGCTTCGTCTAGGTTTGGATTTCTAAAACCCATACATGGAATGAAGAAAAATCTCAATCGCCCACCATATCAAGCAAAACATTCTTCATCAATTAAAACTAGGAGAAGTTTATATAACAAGCATTAAACCATGGTTTAGGTCTACAAAATTAAATTTCCAGATGCATATATGTCGACATAAGTAGCCACTTACTCGAGTTAGGCCACCTTTAACACAACAAAGATTTCTGAACACCAGTATAAGGAAATGAAAAGTCACCATCACTTTTCCAACACCTAGTTTTATACTAAACTAAGATATAAATTCGTTATTATTTTGATATTTTATTACATCATATGAATTTATTATTGTTTTTATAGATTTGGATTCATTAAAATCGATTTGGTCCAATGGCATGTTTTTGATAGTTATACTACCAGAAAATTATCAAATAAAGACGGAAATAATACGTTACTAAATTATAGTGATATTTACCGACGGAATATGATGTCATTATTTCTCTTGGTATACCGATGAAAATATTTCATTGGTGAATATTGAGGAAATTACAATTGAAAATTAATGAATGAAAAACAAAAAAAAATACAAATAAAAATATTGATGGAAATAATATTGTTGGTATATTATAGTGACATTTACCGACAAAAAATGATGTTACTATTTGTCTCGGTTTACCGATGAAAATATTCTATTGGTGAATACTGAGGAAATTACAGTTGGAAGTTAAAGAATGAAAAACAAAAAATATATATAGAAAAGTGACGTGTCATTATTACATATGGAATTACCAATGAAATATGTCAATAGCTAATTCCATCAGTAATATTTAAATTATAATATAACAGACAACCCCTCTCCTCTCTCTCTCATTTTTTTTCCTTCCTTTTTATTCTGCAGAAAACAACATACAATATCCTTGCCCTCCTTATTTTGTCACAAATCAAGCTCTCATTATCACAAATCCAGCCATCTCAACACTTAGTCTGTCAGTACCCCTATTCTGGTTTAATTTTGTTTTTGAAGATTCACCACATCAAGTAAGCAAAACTACCCATTTGTTGTTGTAACCCATTTTGAAAATGTTAATTTTTAGCATTTTTATGTAGTATATGTAATTTGTTTATGTGTTTACTTGTATTATAGTTTTTTCCTATAGAAATTTGTTATATGAATGTATGATTTGTACATATTAGGGTTTGTTTGAGATTTTTTTAAAAATTATCTATTTGTCATTTGATGAAATTGGTTTTGATTTTGTAACTTATGTTTTTTATAATGAAATAAATAATGATTTATTTAATAGGTGTGTTTCACATTTAATCAATTTAATTATTAAGTTGAAAATTTTGGTAAATTTAGAGGAATTTGATTTTTTAGAGAAAATTGATAATGATTTAAGAGTATTATTACAATAGATTAAATAAGTTTGAATTAAACTAATGATAGCTAATTAGTTGGGTACAAATAATCTTTTTCGTTCAGATTACTTATAATACATGTTGTCATCAATATTTTCTCTAAGTTTTATATAAATTGTTATAACCCGATTTTTTACCCCTTTTTTAAAAAAAAAATCCAAAAAATAGCAAAAAAACAACAAAGAATTCAAAAAATATATTTATGATGTATTTGCATTGTTTTTGACATTCTTAATGTCTTTTCAAAAGAATAAAAAATTTAAAAATTTACTTTTGACGAGTTCGGTTTTTAACGCGCTCATTTCAAAATCATCGATAAATTTTTCTTATTGAGTTGACGTTGACATTGCATTCCAAAAAAAATATCAAAATACAAAAAATAAGATACATCAAAAAGGAAAACATATTTGGACAAGGGGACCAAAGTGTAAAGAAAGAAAGACAGTGAGGGACCAAAGTGATTTTGGGTTGCTTAGTCACAAAGTTTGCTTAGAAACCAAGCAATTGGGAGGAAAAAGGCAAATTATTTTGTCTATAAATAATGAGGGAATCTCACACATAAAAAGAGAGGGCAATTAGTTAAGAGCATTTATCACACACACCAAAACACAGCTCCCAAAAAAATTCCAAAACCAAGAAAAGAACCAAAAAATATGACCCGCTCTCGTTCTCCTCACATACCACACACAAAACAATAAAAAAAGAAGAAAAAAAAGAAGAAATGGCCATGATTTCCCTTCTCTAAAAAATCACAAGAGAGGTCATTTTCATTTTTTTTTCTAGATCATCTCCTTCCCCCATGGTTTATCTTGCTCTCTGCCAATAATATAGAAAAACACAGACTCTTCACCTCCCTTTGAAGATAGTTTTTGTCCATCACAATCAAGCACATCTTCCCAAACTAGCAGCTATTCACTCTCCACCAAAAGCAAATCAACCTCTCTTCACTCTCAATCCCTAAAAGAACTAACACCTATTGCCTGACTCCAACAACTTCCATTGCCACAATCTTTAACCGCAAACACATAAGTCAACCATCCATCATTGCCTCTCTTTGACAAAGTCAAAACATACCAACTTTTTCCTCTACTTTTTCCCTGTCGTGATCGGCTCCTTGCCACCAACGATTGGAACCAATCACCAAGACTACCTTTAACAACTACCGCACCTCTTTGGTCTCTCCTTCACCTCCAAACCAACAAAAATAAAGACAACCCTTTTCTCACTCACTCTTAAAAACTGACAACCGTCTTTTAACCTGAATTGACCCATTTCACACTGACCCTTCTCCTCTTCATCACAACTCACGACCACCACAAGTTCACCCACCACCATCTCCAATGACAACATCAACAATCATCACCAAGCCTATCGTCTCCTTTTCACCACAAACAAACCAATCCCCTCACCATTGTCTCTTTCCTCATCCACCACTATCATCATTAAAAAAAAAAAAAACCCATCTCTATACTACCCTTGTCACCACTAGTTGTTGTGAGTCCCGCCACAGATAGCATCCACCTAACCGAAGACCACAACAACATCCTAACTCAGCCATAAATGATGGTGGTGATCGATAGCAACGAGAAACAATAAAGAAAAAAAAAGGTTAAACCAATAGGTAGTGGGTAAAAAACAATTGAGAAGAAAAAAGAAATAAAATAGATTGTTTGTGGATTTTTTATGCTTTTGTAGGTAGTGATGATCTCCATTGCCAGCATAAAGAGGAAGAAGATGAGGAACTGCTCTAGATCCACCAGGTCTTGGCCTTCCATGAGCGATGGCACGTGAACCCACGCGCCGCTAGTGGCTATGGCGTGTGGAGACCACGCGTCGTCACTGTTCCACCACTTCCAAAAGCTTTCTGGAATGTTATTGTACCTCAAGCAATCTTCAGGCTTGATTCTAGTAGTTTTCGAGCATGCGAAACACCTCAAAAGACCGATCAATAACCTCAAATTATTTTTTGGACAAATTGATAAAATGTTAAGAATTTTTGAACGAAATCTCATTATTGTGTATAAATTCAGGAGTGTTTGGACATTATTTGATTTGAAGTGATTTGTATTTTTTATTTGATAATTTATGTTGAATTGCGAGTTTATTTTTTTTTGGGTTGTGATTGTTTTTGAACGTTAAATGTTGGTACATGAGTTATGTTTAGGTTTTTGTAGATTTATTAGAATTGACATGAAATTTGAACGAAGTTCGTGAAATTAATAAGATTCATGTGGATTTTTTGTGTTACTCGGTTTTGAGTTCATGAACGATAATTCGTCTTGAGTTGATATCATGTTTAAAATAGCTTGATAAAAACATTTTATTTGCGTCTTAGTCCAGTTTTTAATAAATTTTGAATTTTTTGAAGATTATTTTGTAATTGATTTTGGATTCTCTACTTTTTTACCCTCCCATATTTAATACTTAGAATTATAACTTACACACGAGGCACTCTTTCTATATTAAATTGGTTCCTTCTATAAAAATAACAAAAATCTTTCTTTAAAAAATACAATTTTATTTTAAATTGCAAATGGTCAAGTCTCTGAAAATTAAAAAAATCATATTTGCATATATAATACCAAAAAACTTTATTTTTTTTGTTTGAATATCAAGGATTATAAACTTATACGTAAGATGTATTCCTTTTATTAAAAGAAAAATACAAAAAGATATTTTTTGACATTAGAATGGTTAAAACCTGATAAAATAAGGACCTCTGCACCGAGAAAGATTTTTTTAAAACCTTAGACAGACCAACAATTAGAAAACACAACATTACCTTAGTTTATATTAGAAAAATAAACAATGCAGTTTACCTTAGGTAAGGTGTACTAGGGATGATACATTCTCCTTATACACAATCAATTCCTTTATCTAGACTCCAAGACCAGTTAGGGTTTCTAGTAACCAAAATGCTAGGTAAAGGCTCCATCCTTCTTTTTTTTTTTACTAATAAAGGACATAATTCCTTATCTTTTCCATCGACATCCCGAAGATCCCGGTCTAAGAGGACGTTTGCCACGATGTCGCATACATGCGACAAAATGGTGACTCTACTAGGAACACTTATGGACTAAACTTTGTTGTTTATCTGATTGATGTGTTTTATATTTTTGGTCTATACATTTTTATTATCAGCATGCATACTTTTTATGCTTTGATTTTCTTATATTGCACATACATTTATATATTGAATACAAATTAATGTCTCATACATCACTTGCTTTAATTTTTTAGAGCATACATAATCTACTAAGTTAAGTAGGGATTAACAATTTACCCTATGACTATTGGTCAAAGTTCAGATGCGTAAAATACTCAACTCATATTTGAGCACCTACTTGGTAATGGTGGACATACATGCCTTAACCATTCCTCGCAATTCCCCCACATTGTCTTTACAAAGACTGTCATTGGACATTTAAGACCCTTTTGAGACTAGGTAGAAAATATACTCATGTTCACTTAAAGATTAAAACCTATCCTTAGGTTGTATGTGTTATGTATAAATTGCATCAAGGAAAGCCTAACATGTAGCATCCTGAATTCCATGACTTTTAAGTGGTAAATAGTCATTATATAGATTCTACAAAAGTCTAGTTTATTACAAATTGATTGAGATGTATATGAATTTCCTTGTCGGTGTAATAAAATATTGGATGATGACTATTGCCACCCTTTGAAGGGCAAAATTGTATTCAATTTACTTTTTTTTTTGCAAGCATATCATATTTATTAACTTTACAATATTGCATATCTTTTATTTGTAGAAGAAATATAGGCCCACCTTTAAACACCAACCCCTACTGATCTACAAGAGGCAAATATGAGAGTCCAGCCTGAACAAAAACAAAATAACTTTCTAAGAAAGAAAATGGCTTGGTTAACCGATTTGATAAGACAAACCATTCACTCCAAAAGGAAGCCCCCATATATGGAAGCCATTGCTGAGAAGCTCACTATGAATATGCCCATTTATCCCTTTTCACAACTTCATCAAAAATTTGTTTCTGATACTTACCTGATTAATCAAAGTTTGCAAATTATTGCCTTCAACACCTCAAGTTATTCAAATATTCATATTGTCTTGCCTTGAAATTCACTACAATTTGCTGCAAACTAGATACATAAAACGTCTTCACCTTTTTCCAAAGCTACTCAACTAAGAATCACAAGAATTTTAGAATATCAAGCTTGTAAGTTGATGAGCAAGGGACAAGTTGAGTTTGTGAAAGATAATGTAATCTACCACATTGTCATTGGAACATCATCAACATAACAGGTGGTTAGTAAACTCTAACGAGACACATATATTATTGGGGAAGCTGATCTGAGAAGGGTGTTACATTTTCAATTATTTTTTTATGGAACTTTGCTATTCTATATTTTTGTTTTGGGATTGCATCTCATCTTTTTAATGAGATATGCCTTTTCTACCTTTTTATTATTTTGAAATCAAAAGATGTTTTTGTGAAAATAATAACTTGACATTATATTGTTGTTCATGATTGGATAAATATAATGTCAAAAATGATCGAACCCCAAGGCGTGCCATACAAAACGCTAAGAGGCAACCCCTTTGAAACTCACAAAATTGACCCTTATTACTGATCTTATGACTCTATTCAAAATATTTTGACCACATCAGTTTTGTAAAATACCTTTTTCTCCAAAATAATTTTGAAAAATTGCTTTTTCTTTTTTATTTTAGAAATAATTTGATGTTTTCTTAAAATAGTATTTAGACACCTTTTTATAAGGTGGTAAACGAATCATTCAACCAATTTCTATTTTGAGATGACCAAACAATTTTGAATCAAGACACAAAAAATAAAAAACTCATATCATATAACTCTTGGGCCATATTTTTAGTTGTATGCATAATCTCATTTAGTTCGTTCACTAGTCATTAATTCATAGAAACTTAAAATCTTATGCGAGTTCTAAACCATTATATAAGATATTTTTTCTTTATAAAACCTTGACTAGAATCACACTCCATACTGAGGGGTAAATGGAAATTCCAATGATCAATAATTGATCCTAATTAGGATCAAACCCCACACTAGAGGGCAAATGAAAATTCTAAAAGTCAAAGGTCAATTATAACTAGGATCACACCCCACACTAGAGGGTAAATGAAAATTCTAAAAGTCAAAGGTCAATTATAACTAGGATCACACCTCATACTAGGGCACCATCCGACTAGGGGACAACATCATAGGTAAGAGAGGTTCACTTCTCAAAGAATGATTAACTGAGTAAAGCTTCATTTATTGCCTAAACGTCCAGGTAGTGCGACAAAGAGGCAATCAAACATATTAGCCACATGAGTAAAAGCCATGTGAGTTGAAGAGTCAAAAGACCAAGAAAACTTATCTTTTAAATTACTAACCTTATTCATCAAGCAATAGAGAGATGGCAAGAAAAGGGGACCTATATTTCAAACCAGGTAAATATGCATGCATAACATTTAAAGCATTATACAAAGTTTCGCACAGAAATTACACAAGAAAGAATCTTCAATGAAGTCCAACAAGACTCCAACTAATTAGAACTCAGCAAGATTCTAAGTCCAACAAGGCTTCAATGATTAAAAACCAGCAAGGTTTCAACAAATAAAAAGTCCAACAAGACTCCAATAAATTAGGACCCGAGAAGGTTTTGAGCCTAGCAAGGCTCTGGCAATTAAAAACCCAGCAAGGTTTAACAAAGAAAGAGTTTAGCAAGATTCCAACAAATTAAAACCCTACAAGGTTTTAAGCCTAACAGGGCTTTAATTAATTAAAAACCCATCAAGGTTTTAATAAAAGAGTTTAGTAGGACTCCACCAAATTAAGACCTGACAAGGTTTTGAGCCTAGTGAGGCTCCGATTGATGAAAAACCTAGTAAGGTTTTAAAGAAAGAGTCCAGCAAGACTCCAACAAATTATGACCCGACAAGGTTTTAAAAAAAGAGTCCAGTAAAATTCTTGCAAATTAGGACCAGACAAGATTCTAAGTTTAGCAAAGTTTCTGTTGATTAGAACTCTGGCAAGGATCCGAGCTCAACAAGGCTCCAGTTGATCAAAAACCCAGCAAGGTTCCAGTAAAGAAAAGTCCAACAAGTAAAAATTACCCACCAAGATTCTAAAACCAATAAGGCTCTAATAGATGACAAGAAGTCTAATACGGACAATCCAAAGAAAAATAAAAAGATAGTCCATTTTAGAAAAGGACAATAAGACATTTCCAAGACATTATCACCAATTATCTATGAAAAATCCTATAAATTTTTCACAATGAGCAGGTTACCGGAACACAAACCATGAGCAGGTCACCCGATCAGAGATCACGGGCAGGTTACCCGAACAAAATCCACTAGCAAGTCACCCAATTAAAGACCATGGACAGGCTACTCGAACACATCCCAAGGGCAAGTTACCTGATTGGAAACCATAGACAAGTCACCCAATCAGAGATCACGAGTAGGCTATTTGAACACAATCCACGAGTAGGTCACCTAATTAGAGACCATAGGTAGGTTACCCCATCAAAGACCATAAATAGGTTACTCAAATACAAACCATAAATAAGTCACCCAATCAGAGACCATAGGTAAGTTACTCAATCATAAACCACGGACAGGTCACCCGATTAGAGACCACAGGCAAGTTACCTGAAAACAAACCACAAGAAGGTCATCTGATCAGAAATTAAGGGCAGGATACCTGAATATAAACCATTAGTAGGTTACCCAATTAGAGACCATATGTTAGTTACCCGATGACGAACCATGAGTAGTTCGCCTAAACAGAGACCATTCACGACCCGCTCTCATTCTCCTCACACAACAAAAAAAAAAGAAAAAAAAATGGCCATGATTTCCTTTCTCTAAAAAAATCACAAGAGAGGCCATTTTCATTATTATTTTTTATTTGGATCATCTCATTCCCCCATAGTTTATCTTGCTTTATGTTGGTAGTATAGAAAAACATAGACTTTTCAGCTTCATCTCAAGATAGTTTCTGTCCACCATAAATCCAGCATATCTTCCTAAACCAGCAGCCATTCACTCCACATCCCTAAAACAACCAACACCCATTACCTGACTCTAGCAACTTCCATTGTCATAATCATCAATCGCAAGCTCATCAGTCAGCCATCTATCATCGCCTCTCTTTTTGAACATGGTCTTACTCCAGTTTTTAATAAATTTTTTATTTTTGGAAGATCATTTTGCAATTGATTTTGAATTCCCCACTTTTTTACCCTTCCATATTTAACAACTGGAATTGTAACCTAACCTACACGTAAGGTGTTTTTTCAATATTAAATTGCTTCCCTTCTACAAAAACAACAAATATATTTCTTCTAAAAAAATACAACTTTATTTTAAATTGCATATGGCCAAGTCTCCCAAAATTAAAAAAAACAATCACATTTGCATAAAAAAAAATACAAGGCATGATTTAACATCTTTAAATACAAAAAATCAAGAAAAATAGTTTTACTGATATCTTTACATGTTTTTTTATTTAATAATCAATTTATAAAAACCATGAGAACTCGACCTACATTTTAAAATACCAAAAAAATTTATTTTGTTTGTTCAAATATCAAGGATTATAAACTTATACATAACATGTATTCTCAATATTAAAAGAATAATTAGGTTTTAACCTGATAAGACCAACGGTTAGAAAACAGAACACTACCTTAGTTTATATTAGAAAATAAACAATACAACTCACCTTTGGTAAGGTGTACTAGGAATGATATATCCTTCCTATATACAACCAGTCCTCTTATCTAGACTTCGAGACCAATTAGGGTTTCTAATGACCAAAATACTAAGTGGCGACTCCATCCCTTTTATACTGATAAAGGACAAGAATTTCTTTTCTTTTCAACCCATATATTGATGATCCTAGTTCATAACGATGTTCGCCACGACGTCATACATGTGCGATATAAATAATTGATTATCGTTCTTAGATGTATCGAGTTTCACCCGAAGGGTTGCGTAAAATGGATTATTGCAATGAGAATGAGGGTTTTATTAATTATACATTATCTAATCCAAAAAAATATTAGTGATGCGAACCTCTTGATCACGTGATCAAACAACCCCCAACAAAGATGATACTTCCCTAAGGAAACTGAAAATCAAGTTTGAGAAGTGTGACATGATGTAAACCTGTTCGGAGGCACCAACACTATTGAAATTGAATTGAATGATGCCACAAGGTCAGTTATACCTTGATAAGTCAGATTTGATCTTTTTCCCAGCAAAGATAACATGTTGCATCGGGCAAAACACAAATTTATTTTATAAATCCATGGCTACCTACTTTTCAACATACGAAACACTTATATAATGTTTCAAATAACCCTAATGGATCCCCATATATGGGCTGATTTGAGCTCACTTACAAATTTGACCCAAATGAGTAATAATAAACCAAATACTAAGAAGAAAATAATAAAAATAATAAAAATCCAAAGTTAATATCCTAGATATGCTAGAATCAGATTTGTCACCCCTAGAAAGTCCCAAATAGACTAGGAAATTTGATCTGAATGTGAAATTAATTTTAAAGTCTTATTACCTTGTTGTGCTTGGTTTCCTTATTTTACATGGACAATTAATGAAGAAAATCTTCTTTTTTTATACCTGCTAATTTAGTTTTCTTCATAAACTAGAAGAATCATTAATTAATCCTCCATATCTTAAAAAATTAGATCTGACAGCCCCCCTAACATCCTTTGTTGACTAAGAAACTTTCTTCTTTTCTTTTTTGATAAACATTCTTCTAAATAATAGGGAAAATAATAAATGAAATTTCCTTGAATTTTAAGAGAATATTTTGTTGATTTAAGTCCTTGTAGAATTAGAAAATCAACCCCAAACAAATTTGATCTGATCCCAACATCTTAATTAACCCAAGCCAACTTTGGACCTCTTGTGGTCCAAATCCATATTCATTGATAGGGACCAAACCAGACCCAAAATACACTCCAAATAAACTTTCTTTACTGCCTAAAAACATCTCATGCATAACCTATCTTGATTTAGCCGAATTACCCACTAAAAGAATTGGACTAAACCCATCATCCATAAGAACCTTAATATGACAGAATGCATCCTTAAGTAAAAACGCATCATGGAAAACCCAAGGATGAACCATTTATTGAACCGTATTAACAACCAATCTCAAACACATAACCGAATGCTTACTATATGGAATCCAAGGTTGAACCTAAAGTGTATCAATTAGTGGAGGTGATATTAGATGTCCATGTAAGAGGTGTAAAAATAAAATATTTCTTGATCCAAATATTGTTATGATGTATCCTCTACAAAAAGGGTTCATAGAAAAATACTTATGTTAGTTTACATACAGAGAATCATATGTTCCTTAGAAGACCATGGTAGAAAGGAAGATTAGATCAACTTCTAGTTTAGCAACTTGCATATATGTTCAATAATTATTATTATAAATGATAATAATAATTGTTATAGGAGTAGGTTATGGATGCAATATTAATGAATCATGGTTATATAATTGAATGTTCAATCATAGATTAAGAACCAAATGCAGATGCGGCTAGGTTTTCTGATCTCTTGAAAGATTCTAACAAACCATTATGGGATACATGCACAAATCATAATAAATTATTGGTCATCGCATTGGTGTTCACCATCAAATCAGGTCATGACCTGAGTGAGGCCAGTTATGAAAGAATCGTTGAATGTGAGAGAAACATTTTACTTGAAGGGAATAGACAGAAAAAGAACTTTAATGTTGTTAAATCTATGATGAAACCTTTTAGCCTAGGATACCAGAAAATCAACATGTGTTCAAACTTCTAAAAGTTGTACTACCTTGAAAATACAGATTTGACCGAGTGCAAAACCTGTAGATATGCTCGATATGAACCTGTAACTATTGGGAAAACATTTCTTTCATATATAGAAAGCTAAGATAGTTTCCAATCACTCTTAGATTGCAAAGGTTATTCATGTTTTCAAAGATTGTTGAGTACATAATATGAAATCATTCATATGATGCGGCAGATAGAGTCATGATCCCTTCTGATAGTGAAGCCTGGAAGTAGTTTAATAGGGTTCATCCTCAATTTTCAATGGAACTAACAAATGTACCTGTTGGGTTATGTATAGATGGATTCAATCCATTCATGTCATTTATTGCATCCTATTCTTGTTAGTTGATGATACTCATGGTTTATAACTTCCCATCGAGGATGTGTATGAGACAAAAGTTCATGTTCTTATCTACGATCATATACAGTTCTAATAGTCTAAGTATGAATATAGATGTTTGTCTTTGACCATTGATTGATGAGTTAAATTAGTTGTGGTCATTAGAGACTTTGATGTGTGATGTCTCAAGGAAACAAATTTTTTTAGATAAAGACAACTTTTATGTTGACCGTCAATGATTTTCCAGTGAGTTTCTGGTTGGAGCATGCATGGAAAATTAGCATGTCCATACTGTGTGAAAAATAACAAGGCTTTCACCTTAAAAATGGTGGTAAAGCATCTTTTTTTATTGTCAACAAATGTTTTTGCTAACCGATCACAAATACAGAAATAACATAAAAGACTTCTTTGTAGGTAGAGTTGAAAGAGATATTGCACCGCCAGTACCGTTGAGTGAAGAGTTTTATGACATGGTCTCGCAGTACGAGGGCATTATATTTGATTTTCAATCTGGTAAGCAGAAGTTTCTTGGTTTTCGTGTGACCGACAATTAGGTAAAGCGAAGAATTTTTTACGAGCTTCCTTATTAGAAGACTAATCTTCTCCATCATAATCTAGATATCATGCATATCGAAAAAAACATGTTTGAAAATATTTTTAACATAATGATGGACGTTAAAGGAAAGAAAAAGGAAAACATGAAGGCTAGGTGTAGATGATGACAAGTGGACAATTACTATTCAGGTATCTTGCATGGTAAACACGTGGAACAAGATATTTATGTAGAGGAAAATGACAACATTTGAACCAACAAAAAAAAAATAGTCTTCCGCAAATCAAGGACCCCAAATTTGATTCAATAAACAAGATTAGCCTTTTAAATTCAAATAAAATGTTAGCAATTTCCATTATAAATAGTGTTAATAGATTTAAGTAAGAATAGTAAGCAATGAATTATTTCTAAACTTTTATTTTAGACCTTAGAGGTCCGGGCTACCTCAAATATGCCCAACAAAGTTCTTTTCTTTTCATCTTAGTTTTTGCAATTAAGTCCCTAGTTCTTTAATTTCCATTCAATCCATTATCTCTCAAATTCTTATTTCAATAAAAACAACCTGAATCTTTTTAGAAAATTCAACCCTAAATTCCATAATTTTACTATATTAAAAATAGGCTCATTATAGGTGTTTTCTTTTTTCTTTCTATCTTTTCTCTTTTATCCTCTTAAAATTTGCATTGACCATTCAAAATTCTAGAGTTGTCCTCTTATTTATTAATATTTCAACTTTGATCCTTATTCTTTTTATTCATAATTTTTTTTCTTGGAGCTTTTGTAAAATTTCAATTTCTTTTCAATTTCATTGTTCCATCCCAATTTGTGATATGTTATTTTTTCAAATTTTATCTTTATTCTTTTGATTTTTTTTAAATTGATTTTTCTTTTCAATTTCACCCTTCAATAAAAAAATTATAATTTTCTTCTAATTTATTTAGTTTATTTTAATTTTGATCCTCATTCTTTTAATTGATTTTTTTTTGTTTTAGATACTTTTGTATAATTGATATTTTCTTCTAATTTCATCCTTCAATATTTGATTGGTTGGGAGGAGTTGGGCTCCATAGTTATTTAAAATTGGATGTTTCCGCTCTAATAACCCAGGTCACGAGTTTGAAAAGTTAATGTGGATTGAAATCATTTTTTTTTACTTATTTTCTTTTTCGATTTCATCATTTGAAATTAGTTTTTTTTTTAGAAAAAAAATAAGCTTTATGATTTTTTTTGTTTTATTTTCTATCAAGTTATCTTGATCTCATGACATGTGCCACGAGTTTGGCGGGTTGACTTGGGTTGGTTTGACCCTTATTACTAGGGTTACAAGTTTGTCATGTTAACCTAGGTTGATATTTTAACTTCGGTCCTTATTCTTTTAATTTTAAATTTTTGTTCTTGGACCTTTTATAAAATTTTAATTTCTTTTCAATTTCATTGTTCAATCCCAATTTGTGATACGTTATTTTTTTTCAATTTGGTCCTCATTATTTTTATTGTTTTTTTCCTTTTTTTTAAATTGATTTTTCTTTTTAATTTGACCCTTTAATAAAAATATTATAGTTTTTCTCTAATTTATTTATTTTAATTTAATTTTGATCCTCATTCTTTTAATTGCTATTTTTTTAGATCCTTTTGTATAATGGAATTTGTTTTCTAATTCCATCCTTCAATATTTATTTGGTTGAGAGTTGGGCTCCGTGGTTTTTCTAAATAGGGTGCTTCTGGTCTAATGATCCAGGTCACGAGTTTGAAAAGTTAATGTGGATTAACATCATTTTTTTAATTTTTTTCTTTTTCGATTTCATCATTTGACATTACTTTTTTTTATAAAAAAAATGGGCTTAAAGATTTTCTTTGTTTTATTTTCTATCAAGT
>Ga0307515_10006947_pt1 | contig 22475 bp, 2 predicted proteins | sample 17_EM_MG_FD_194513 | JGI IMG/M metagenome (GOLD analysis project Ga0307515, IMG submission 194513) | Populus trichocarpa ectomycorrhiza microbial communities from riparian zone in the Pacific Northwest, United States - 17_EM | ecosystem: Host-associated > Plants > Roots > Unclassified | place...
TTATAAGGGCGAACCTCGTTACATAAACCTACTCCCATAGGAAAATTTTCACGAGGTTGTCTGTATAGGGTATAAACACCAATTCGCCTATACACCTTATATTTAACGTGCTAATGGTAACACGGGCTGGTCCCCTTCCCCTATCCCCTACTATAGCTACCCTAGCAGTGCATCGTCTGCGGCACGCCTATGGTGCGCCTACGGTACGCCTACGGTCCTCTATAGTTTGATTACCTATAGCGCGACAGCCGTAGACCGGTTGTAGTAGAGGTCGTCTATAGTATAACGGCTGTAGACTGGTTGTAGAGGAGGTTGTCTGCCCTGCGGCAGACAGTTATAGAGGAGGTCGTCTGCCCTGCAGTAGACTGTTGTAGAGGAGGTCGTCTGCCCTGCGGCAGACAGTTGTAGAAGAGGTCGTCTGCCCTACGGCAGATAGTTGTAGAGGAGGTCGTCTGCCCTGCGGCGGACTGTTGTAGAGGAGGTTGTCTGCCCTGCGGCAGACTGTTGTAGAAGAGGTCGTCTGCCCTGCGGCAGACTGGTTGTAGAAGAGGTCGTCTGCCCTGCGGCAGACTAGTTGTAGAGGGGGTCGTCTGCTCTGCGGCAGACTGGTTGTAGAGGAGGTCGTCTGCTCTGTGGCAGACTGGTTGTGGTGGAATCGTTGGTTGTGGTAGCTAGCGTCGTGGTGACGTGTCTTCAGGGGGTATACAACCGGCGGCGCCCTTGCGACGACGGACGGAGGAGCAAAGGGGAGGCGACGGACCGTGTAGATATTCTAGTAGAGGCTAGGATAGAGGGAGGATTATATTACTATATTTATAGTAGGCTTTAAACCGTAAATTACTAGGCGGTAATATACTAATACGTTTATTAACCTAATATAGGGCTGCGTAGAAGTTATAGGTAATATCTATAGGACTAAGATCTAGCTACTCCATAATATGGTAGACTATAGTAATAGGCCTAATATCTAATTGGCCCGTAATAGGGCGGACCGTAGTAGGTCGCGGCTAGATTAATATAGGTAGTATAAGGAGGCAGTAGCGGAGGTAGTAGCGGCTGTAGTAGCGGCTATAGTTTAGTTTATAGGCTGCGGAGGGTTTACTAAAAGTCGTTATTAAAATCGTCCTTTTTTTTCTCCTATATATAGAGTTAGAAAGGCAATAAGTAAAAAAAAGAGAATAAAAAGAATTAACCTTATAAGATTTATAGGTTTTATATAGAGCTCTTTAGCAGGTTGGTATAAAGTTAGCGGAAGGGCGATTCTATTTATAGGCGTTGCAAAATATATAATTAGAAGGCATTTAGGTAGTAGGTAGAGAGTATAGTAGGTAGGGTAGTAATATATAGAAGATATTTAAGTAGTAAGGGGTAGAAAGAGGTTATAAGGTTGTAAATTTAATGAGGTAGTACGTAAGGTAGCACGTCCCCTTATTATATAACCCGAACCAATTTTTAACTAATTAGAACCTTAGGTTTAACCCAAACTTAGTATATATTAAATTATAGGAAGCAAATCTAATAGCGCGAAAGCTTATTTCCGCTATAGTGGGTATATTAGTAAAAGAGAGTGAGATTTTATAATAAGGTGTTATTATTATATAAAGGAAGGCGTGGCTATGCCTTAAGCTTATATCCGTGGCCTTTATTAGCTACGCCTTAACCACCCACCTAAAGGGTGGGTGGTGGACATCTAAATCGCCAGGACAGCTCAATCGCCATAATTAATTAAATTTCTTAATCACCAAATTACTACACAACCACTAATATGAGTGATTATCTATATACTAAAAACCAGGTCGCTTGCCTTGCTTAAGCCGTCTATAACGGCAAATATCCCTTAATTGTAGAGGTAACGTGTAAGAATCCTAACCTATACGGTCGTGTTAAAAATCGCGTTACTAGATAAACATCTTAATTAGATTAACCTATAACGAATAGGCTACTCAGCAATACCAAAAAAGAAGGCATTTTACTATAGGTTATACGGCTAAACGATATTAGGCAACGCCCTAGTATTTCTCTACTTAAACAATTTATTAATTATATTCTTATTAACCATTATACAGATCCTACTAAACCACCACGTACCTATGGTACTAAATAGGCTATATAATTCTGTAAGCGCTAAAAGGTTATACTTAGGACTAAGGTACCTAAAGAGGTAAAGAGATAGGTAGCTAAAGATCCTATTCTTATAAAAGAGTGGTTTAACGTATTAGGGAGAGATATTAAGAAGTACGTAATAAAGCATAAAGATATATATAATATAGACGAATTAGGTATATAAATAGGACAAGGCAAGAAAGAGAAGGTACTTATTATTTATAATAAGGCAGTATAGTATAAGGCAGGCAGGGCGTTTAGCTATAAATCTATTATAGTTATAGAGACAATTTACGCGGACGGCTATATTATCCCACCTTTTATTATCTTTAAAGGTAAGACCCACTAGATGCGCTAGTATTTAGAAATAATAATTCCTAATAGCTATACTATTGGTATTAGTAATACGGCGTATATAAATAATAAAATCGTGCTTAAATAGATTAAACACTTTAATCTTTATACGCAAAGCCGGATAAAGGGTATATATAAACTCCTTGTTTTTAACGGCCACGGCTTTTATAAGACGCTAGAATTTATATAATACTATATTAATAAGAAGATCTTACTAGCCTACTTTCCCTTATATCTTATATATAAGATATAGCCGCTTAATATAGTTATCTTTTAGCTATTTAAGCACTAATATAGTAAGGCTGTAAACTAGGCTTACCGCACCGGCGTATTTAAGATTAATAAGATAAAATTTCTTTATCTTATTCCTAACGTACGCAAGTATATATTTAAGAAAACAATAATTAAAGCGGCATTTATAGAGACTGGCCTTTACCTATTTAACTTAGAGAAGGTATTTAATAAATTACCTCTACTACCTAAGGCTATACTAAAGAAGGACCCATTATTAATAACTATTAATATTATAACACTAAAAATACTTAGGTAGGTAAGCGACCTAGCTTAGTATATTAGGTAAAATTAGGAGGAATAGAAGAATAAGGACTAAAATAAGGCTATATAGAAATATATATATAGGGCAAAGATTCAACTTTAGGCATTTAGATCTCTTAAATGGCAGCTAAAAGAGACTAAGGCTAAGAATAAGTGACGCTAAAGGCAGAAGGCTAATGCTAGAAAGGTTATATAGAAGTTTAAAGTAATTACGGTTATAGAAGGTCGTTTACTAGCTAAAAAGAGGAAGGTAGCTAATAAAAAGAAGCTTGTAAATAAGCGTAAAAAGTAGGCTAAAATACTAATACTAGAGCCTAAGACTCCTAGTGACTCTAAGGATAAATATAGTAAGTAGGATAAAGCGCGTAAGCAGCAGGAAGACTTATAATTATTACTATAGTGGTGCTATATAATTGATTCTTTTAAATCCTGGCGATTAAGCTGTCCTGGCGATTTGGATATCCACTACCTACCTTTTAGGTAGGTGGTCAAGGCGCAGCTAACGAAGGCCACGGATAATATTTAATTTGTATATATAATAGGTGCCTACAAGTAGGCGTATACTTAAGTTAAAAATCTACTACTAGTTAAGCTCAAGGCTTTTACCTCTTAAATTTCTCTACTCTTTAATATCTACTTATAATCTCTTAGCGATTACCTCTAGAACGCCTACCTTAATTATTACCTTAATTAGTGTCTTTTCTTACTTATCTGGCTTCTACTCTCTAATTGTCTTTAAATCCCACCACTTAGTAAAAGCAACTTAGTAGATAGTATTAATATCTTCTTTTTAGGCCTCTAAGTCTTCTACCGACTTCTTCTACTATTTAAAATACTCCTATAAATCTGCAAGCTAATTAACGCCTTAAGGATATAGTAGAGGAGTAATTAGTAATAACTTTAAGCTAGAGAGCGAGGCTGCTAGAGGTATAAATAGGCGCTTATAGTAACTACTAGTTAGGTTAATATAGAATTAATTTATAATGCCCGGAGTACTTAGTATAGAGGCTTTAGAGGTAAGCTACTTCTTCTTCTTATTACCCGTCTTCCTCTTAAGAAGCTTCTATATTAAGCTAACCGAAGTATATTTAGTAGTAAGACTATAATTAATTACCCTACCTTATTCTCTTATATCCTTTTATATAAGTTTATAATTAACTTACTAATATATTTAGTACTAATTACTACCGCAGTTCTTATAACACTGCTACTGTTAAGATACCTTTATAAAGCTTATTTTAGAAATTATAGAGAAAGCGGTAATATTACTATCTATAGGCTATAGCATACTTAGTAAGGAGCTCTATAAGGATTCTAGAGCTAACTATAAAGCTAATTATATTATTATAGAGGAATAGGCAGGAGTATAAGCTACTTGCTACTTAATTATCTTAATATAATCTATAATAAGTTTAACTTTAAGCCGCTTAAATAAGCTATTATTGTAATTATAATACCCTTTCGCTACCCTTAAGAGCTCTTCTTTAGAATTAATCTAATTAACTATATAGCTTAGGTTAAGATAAAATGCAAATTTAGTGGAATTTAATCGCCTAGTAAGCTTCACGGTAGTATTATATAATTTCCTTTAAAAAGTATAACTAGTAAACTTTTACTATAAAGCCTTATTAATTTTAAGAAGAACTTTGCAATTATATATTACTAAAAGGCTAAGGCGAGCCTTAGGAAATATATAAGCTAATATAATAGTTAAGCGACTTATCTTTTAAAGCTTTACTAATAATACTAGGCAATACTTAAAGAATAAGCCTCTGCCTAGAGGCTTTACTATATATTCCTCCTGCTCTATTTAAAGCCTTAAAGCTAACTCCTCTTTACTTTTTACCGAAGGCTTATATACTAAAGTCTTTAGCAATTAAGGCCTCTTAGCGGGCGGCTGGCTTTATAATATAGGGGGAGCTACACCCATACGCCGCGGAGCTCTTACTATATTCTGTTCCGGCGGTATATAAAAGTATTAAACTTCCTTATTATCGTGCTCTTCGGCAGCCGCCGGATTAGTTAGAATCTTATTAAGCTCGCCTAAAGTAAAATAGGTAGCTTATTATAACGCATGTGGGGTACTATATATTAGCGGTAGAGAGTAGTTAAGCTGTATATTAAGTTGGCCACTATATGCGGGCGGAAGATTTACGACCGTACTTATACTTAAGCTCTGCATAAAAGGAGGTGGACGACCGATTGCTACAGAAGGCGGTACTGGTAACAATCGAAACCGCTAAGTAGGTAGGCAACTAGAGGGACTACCTGTAGAGGTAGGAGCAGGGCGTTTGGAGCTCATATTGATGAGAGAAAGAAGCTTTACAACGCCACGATCTGGAATAGATATCACGACTTTTGGTAAGGGAGGGAAGTTTAGAATAGCTTTAAAATTAAGCTCTGAGCTCCGAATTCGATGTGGGCCGTGGCTCAAGCCCTGGCCACGTATTACACCACTTTCTGCTAGCTCTACATAATAATTTAGCTGCAGACGAAGCGAAATTAGGTGTGTGGTGTTGCGCCCCCCCGGGGGGGGGACACCGAAGCTCGTACAGACTGTAGAAGAAGAAGAAAGCTTATAACGATATTACGTGAAAAGGCTTGACGCTAGATAAGGAGAAACCTTATTTACTATCTATATAGAAAATAAGCAATATATAACGCTTTAGCTCTAACCTACTAAAATAATAGAAAGTATACGTACTGGCCGCTTAGCGAGCGGATAAGTAACCTTTCCGTATAGGGTAAATAGCGCCGTGGATATTCGCGAGTATTGGTTAGTAGGGCATGGTCACGTGCGGCTCAGCGACTCAGCGGGCAATCAGCTACATCATGCACAAAAACAAAAAAACGGGTATGAGACCTGGGAAAGTGAAGTAGCAATTGAGGCAGATTTCTTCAGGCACCACAGTACGCAAAATAGCAAACATCACGCTAAAAATCGAGCATACCGCCACGAACGATTACGCATTCTGTGACCACTAAGATTTAAATACACTAGATGTTTGTCGTCCTCTCTTACCCTTCCTCTGTACATAACCCCCGCCACGTCTTTGCGCCAAACCGGAGGTACCCCTAGCAAGCAATCCTTGAATATAAAAGTGAAGCGAGGAAAAAGAATATATCATACAGAAGTCGCAGTCAGCAAAAACCCCTCAAAGGATAAAAGGGGTCCTGCCGCCGCTTGAAGTAATCCTCTCTTGAGCCAAGGATAACAAACCGGACAAGGGCAACGAGCTCATGTTCCGAGAAAAATAAAGGTAGCGACAGAGACCTTAAAGCCGCATCTCGCCGGATGGATATAAGAAAAGCCTGTTGCTATGCATCAAGGAACACCGCCAGAAGCCTCCGTCTTGGACGCCGTACTAAAACAAAGCCAATAACATTAAGCTGTGGAAAAGGAAATACATATTGTAAATTATTGGATTACCACATTTCGTCCTCCTTCGTGGGTTCCGAATCGTCGAATAACGTTTGCCCGTAGTAGGGCTGTCGAGATTCAGGTTTGCCCCCAGGATGGCCCAGGTAGTTTTGCCCACTGGCAACGCTGTACGAACTTCCATTTGTATTACTATGCGATGAATTTTTCGATGTATGCGAGTGTTGGGAGATGCGTGAGTCCGGCCTATTCTGTACTTCGTTTTCTGGTGGGGGCTCTGGGCTGAGTGTCTCCGCATCATTTCCAGACAAATGTCCGGGCGGGATTCCAGACGCGTTCTTAGAACTTTCAGACTGTTCCTGCTGCTATTTCAAGGTTAGTAAAACCAGCAATTAGAAAAAAACGTTAGATATCTGAAAATCTCACCTGCTGGTACCTCTGATATTGAGCAAACTCCTCTGGCTGATCCTTCTTCTGTTGCTGTTGCTGCTGCTGTTGTTGTGCTTGACGCTGTTGCTGTTTCTGTTGTGCAGAATGCCCGATCTGGATTTGAGGATGCATTTGTTGCACCTTAGCAAGGTAAGAGTACATAAAATTGCTCAACAGAACCTGGGAGTACAGCTCGCGGCGGGGGTTAGCAAGCTTGATGTGGGCCATCCGGTAGATGGCGCGCTCTTCCAGAATTGAGAAACGAGTCCAGTTGTAGTCAATGTCTGGCTTGAGAATCCGTGGCGGTGGTTCTGGTGAAAGACCGCGCATTGAGCTTCCCTTTTTATGGGTTGATTCTTTCTCGCTCTTTTTCTTGCCTCCACCGAAGAGCGATGAGAAGATACCTGAATCTTTCTCCTTCTTGGAGTCACCACCAGAGGACTTGCGAGTGCTCTCCTTCTTGCGCTCTTCTTCAAGCTTAATAGTATCTCGGTCAAGAACAAGGCTCTCTCGCCCTCTGCCACCATCTATAGATGCTTGAAGCAAGTCGAGCCGAGTATTGTCATGAGACTTATCGGCTGCTTTGGTAAGCTTCGTCTTGGTTTTCTTTACAGCTTCCTTCTCTTCCTTCTCCTTCCTTTCACGTTCTTTTTCCTTCTCTTTGTCGTCACCACCCAGAAGCCAGCCCCAGCTAGTTTTCCTCGATCCACCTTCAGAAGCATCTTTCTTCTCTTTAGACTTCTTATCGGATTTCTTCTCATCCGCAAGTGTTGGAATGAAAGATAGAGCGTCCGTGCGTGTACTGTTTCCTGGGAGAGGGGATGGATGAGAGGCCATGTCATCTAATGTTTGATTATGTGCTTTGATTGGCGTGCCCGGTCGATGCATGGGAGGCCTGCTTGGAGGCTGCCTTGGAGCAGTAGGGGCTCTGGGAGGCTGGGGATGAATCTGATTATTAAAGGATGGTGGAGCCTCGCGCGATGAATTACGTTCCGGTAGCTGTAAGAGTGGTGTTCTCTGGGGTTCCTGAGAGGGCGGTGGTGTCTCGATAATCTGTGGAACTTGTTGAGGAGGCACATAACCAGGTAATGGAGCGGTCGTCCGGCCATTAGATGCAATTCGGGAGTGGAATGGTTTAGCAGGAGGTGACCTCCCCTGTTCCAATTCGGGTGGAGGGCTGACGGATTTTTGAACGGGAGGCTCTTCCGGTGCGGGGAGGGGAGATGTCAAAATGGGGGGAGACCGCTTTCGAGTAGGACGCGAGAAATTCTCTGTAGGTTCTGGTCGAAGATGAATTGGCTCCGATTGTATCCTAGTAAGTCCCATAACCGGGAGGTCTGGCGTGGTATTTTTGATTGGAGAAGATGCTGGAGACTCTTCGGTGTCTGTTTCTGACTGCCTTCCAACTATACGTCTTGAGAATGGCACCCGCTCTCCCTTGCGGAGACTTCCGCGCCTATAGTTCGTTCGGGTAGACCTCTTCAAAGTTTGGCCGACTGGTTTTGCAGGGAGAATAGGCATGTCTTCGGTCATTGAAACCTCGACACCAGAATCTGAGGATCTGCGAGTAGAATCTATGCTCATCCGACGCATCAGACTTGTAGGATCGTCGACTAGATGCTCCAATTCAGGGAGGTTGCCCAAGTTTCCATTCGCCGCTCCTTGTTCTGTGACGGACCTGTTCCTCTCTAATCTTTCTGCCCCATCCCGATACCCATTTGGACTGTCAATCTGTCTTGAGAGCATCGACTTCTTTCTCCGAAGCCCTCCACCTGATCCCATCCTTCCTAGACCATCTGGGGATAAGGACTCTTCCCCACCAGACCTCCGCCTTATTTTATCCACCTTTTCCTCAATAAATGTTTTGAACTCTTTGGGTGCAAGCTCCGGATGTAGTCGTGCGGGAACCCAGAACAGCTTTGAGGGGTCTTCGTCATCAGAGAAATTTGCAGGTGCTACTGAAGGTGCTCCGAAGCCAGAACCAAAAGTTGGAAGATCAGGGTCCGAAGAATTCACATCCATTGACATACGCCGTATTGCCTGAAGGTTGCTAAGCTCTTGTGCTACAGCAGCTGGACTCGACTCGTAGTCTATGTCATTGAGAGGGAATTGTTGCGAAGCAGTGTCGGAATTTGTTCGAGTGAGTGGCGGCGGTGACAGTGGCCCGCTTTGATTTTCGCGGCCAAAGGAAGAACTCCGTGTGGAGAGCATCTTAGGAGATCCATTCGCATGGGGAGGCGATTTCTCATTCGACATTGTGCGGCTAAGAGGTGACCTGGGTGGTGAACTTTGAGCAGCATTGAAGGATAGGGCTGATTCAAAACTATCACCCAACGGAGAAGTTATGAAGCTCAGAGGCCTTGAATCGCGCTTGTTGAAGTCCATGTCCCCATACATATCCCCGATGGCTTCGGTGACGTGATGACTGTCGTCGCTTATTGAGATTTGGGGAGCATGTCCGCGTCTGCTCTGATACATTCGCTCAAGCTCTCGTGCTCTTTGTGTGGACTGTTGGACATGCAAGGATTTGATTAGCATCTGGAAGCCGATGTTGCACGGGAATGGGGGACGGAGACGGGGACGGGGAGAGGCGTAGCTGGTCAAGGGGACAAGTGAACAGGTCGTTGCATAGCCAAGAGGCCCAGGGCACGACAGTTGTGGTAGACCTTCACAGCAGTGCAGTATGTGTCGCATTCGCGCCGCAGATGTTGGGAGACGGGACTTCTCACCTGCATAGCTGGGAGCTCGAGGAATGCAGATCCTAGTCGCGACGGGGCTGCCACAGGACAGGCTCACTAGAGAACGGCTCCAGGGTTGTGGGAATAATATCATCGAAAGACAAGGGCGGAAGAGCAATAAGAACAGAGGTCGAGCATGTCCCTCTTGGGCGCCAGGGGATAGAGTGCCTTCTTTTGTGGTAGGGCGGAGGGAGCCTCGCTAAAGCCGTGGAACACGCCCGGCGAACAAACCAAAACGCCAGGACGGAGCACATCTAAAGGATTCACTTCGAGAAGGCGGAGCAAGCTGGGAAAGGGATTGTAATTATTGTGATCGTCGCCTTAAGGCCATAATAATACACCCCGACATGGCAGACTCTCTACATGACCAACACCAACTAGCCACCCCTTCATGCATCCTTACAACCCAGTTTTCTGAATACGGGACTGTATATATATGAGGCTTATATTCACGGTACTTTGCCATTCCCAATCGCAAGTCACGGGATTCTCAGCATTAATCTAGCTACCGTCAATTTGGGTATAGAAGCTGATATTCTAAAATCTTTTTAATTAGTTAGACGGCCTACCGCCAAGGCAGAAAAACATTCTGCCGGTAGAATTCTGCCATATCATCAAGCGTTCTACCAAGTTTGTTTTTAGCAGCTTAATTCCGCAGCTTCTAAGCTCCTTTTAATATTCTAATTAGCTACTAAAAGATCTACCGCTAAACGTTCTATAGGTGGCTATAATTTAGCTATAAAGGCTTAAATTATAGCTCTTAAACAAGGCTCTAGCTTACGCCTATTAATATTAATTAATTATATATAACGTATAGAACATTTAACGCCTTCTTTAGTATAGCAACTCTCCTAATATAAGAGGACTTTATAGATAGGGGGCTATAAGGACACGATTGTGGAACAGGATAGATTAGTAAGAGAGACGAATTCTTAAGGTAATAAGGCCTTTAGGATTATAGAGACTATATACTATGGGCATGTACCTTTAGTATATAACCGGTAACCATCTAAGGGGTATCTGGGGGTTATCCTAAGGGCAACCTAAGATAACCGCAATAATATCCCTTATATTACCCCCCCCCCCCCCCCTTTCTTATAATTAGCTCCTAATCGCTATTACCTTATAATAGGGAGATTATAAGGGCTTATTTTAAAAGGGGTTTAGAGGAATATTAGAGAGATATTAGTATACTACTATATATTATCTATTTATCTAACCCCTACTTTAAACTCCTAAAAACCCCTAATAAAGAAAAAATATAACTAGAGAAAAGATGTAAGGATTACTAGGAAACCTATTAGAAGCCTATTAAAAGTATACTAGTAACTACCTAAGCTAATATAGGGATTCTTATATAACTCTACTTCTAAGCCTTTATACCGGTCTATACTTAATTATAAGTATTATAGGTAATTTAGCACTCTAGTATAGCTCTATAGAACCTTTTAGTATAGGGTTTAATATATAGAGCCTTAGCTTACTATTGTCTTTAACTATTAAGATATAGCCTATAATTCTTTCTTATAATTCTTTCTTATAATCCCCTACGTTACTAACGCATTACTCCTATATTTGCCCTTGGGCTATTAAATATAGTTAAGGTATTAATTAATTAGTTAAAAAGATTTATCTTTTAAGATTTAGTATATATACTTTTAAATCTAATAGTTCTATACTATATATTTAGCATAGCTCTACTACTTAGTAAATAGGGATACTTTGCGATAGTAACTGTAACTATTATATAATTATTAAAAACGTCTATAACGTTAATCTTTTTAATACTTATAAGGGATATTATTGCGGACACCTTAGGTTGCCCTTAGGACAACCCCTAAATGCCCCTTAGATAGTCGCCAGTTATATACTAAAGGCATATACCTATAGTGTATAGTCTCTACAATCCTAAAGGCCTTACCTCCTTAAGGATTTATCTCTCTTACCAATTTATCCTATTCTATAATTATATCTTTATAGCCCCCTATCTATAAAGTCCCCTTATATTTAAATCCTTCTTACTCCTTTTTAGAAGGGTAGTTAGCTTTAAGGACCAGATTGTTTATTTATATCTTTTATTTATAACTACTATCCTCCCTTAAAATTTCGCGATAACCTAAATAGAAACTCTACGGATACCTTATGGAAAGCTATCGCGTAAAGGTAGAAAGGTCCCTCTAATAGCAAAGATTGCGATAATATAACCCTCTGGTAAGATGGCCGAATAAGCCCTAATACCTAGATACTCTAGAAGCTCGAAGACTTTCATATACCTATAGTTACCGTTAAGGAAAACGTAGATACCCTTTATAACGTTTATAATGCTACTAAAAAGTAACCGGAACCCCTTTAGCTCTACTTAGGCTAATTAGAAAATTAAGCGCTAGAGGCAGCTTTAAGATTTTCCCCTAAGCTAGAAATGCTAGAGAAATATACTAATATATTTAACTAGGGACTTAACTAGAACCCTCCCGGAAGACTACTAGCCTATAATTAGTATAGTAGTAGTATATAGACTACTTATAAGCTAAGTAGGCCTATCCCTTTAGAAAATTAAACCTAAATACTAACTTAAGACCTAAGGCTTATTGGGAAACCCGTACTAGCTACTAGTGCTAATACTACCTCTATAGTAGGAGCTTCCCTAGGCCTAAGTTTAGAAGGTTAAGAGCCCTATACTAACCTTCTTTAAGATAGATATTAGGAAGCTATTATAAGGCTCTTGGAAGCTATACGGAAGAAAGCTATTAATAAATATATTAGAACTCTTTAAGAGCAAATCTATATCTAGTAAGGTTGAATCTAAGCTAGGTAAAATTTTTTATAACTTAGTTAAGGCTAAGGGCTTCTTAAGGGCTATTTAGTACCTACTTAAGGAGGTATAGAAGACTTAAAAAGTTATCTACGCTATAAACGGAAAAAGGATATAGACTAACTAGCTAAGGCCTTTAGTAGTTTAGAACTCTATTATAGACCTAATGCCTAGTAGTTAGACGATTAGGTTTATAAGGTAGATAACTTCTTTAAGATGCTAATATTACGAGATAATACCAAAGAGCGTATATACTGGATTATTAGTAAGATTAAAGACCGATTACTAAACTAGATTATACTTAATTAGCTTAATAAAGAGTAAATTACTATATAGCTATAGCTATAACCCTTTCTAAAGAAATAGACTTAAGATCTATATATTATATAATATAATAATATAGAGCTATTTTAGAATAGGACACCGCTTAACCGCTATAACTTCTACCAGTTTATAAACTTTTACTTAATAGATAGGTTTAGAGCCCTTTAAAAATAAGAACGGTAGCATTTATAAGAAGAAGAAGATTGGGTTTATTTAGGCTAGAATTAAGCTAGTAATTTATAATAAAATAAAGCGCGTAGGAGCCCTATTACGGATTACTATATATACAGATTTTAAATAAGCGGTTCTAAACGCCGAAGATATGGTAAGAAACTAGACCTCTTTTAGTAGGAAGCTAGGGGGTTACTAGAAGCGTAGGTACTTTAATAGTAATATAGGGTAGACCTAACCTTTAAAGAAGCTGTTCTTAAAGAGAACTTTAAAAGGGTTAAAGTTAAGAGCCTTAAGTAATAGAAAAGACTCCTAGGGCCAACTTAGTATCTATCTAGCACCTTTATAAAAACACTCTAAAAAGTTAAGAAAAAACTCCGGAGGTAGATCCTATTAGAAAAATAAATAGGGTAATAACTACACTAATAATCTAAAAAAAGAAAAGCCCTAGTTGCGAACCTTTCTTAGCTATAACTAGGGTAAGATACGGAAGAAGAGACTCTCCGTATCGCTATTAAGCTAAAAATAACACTCCCTATAGGTAAGATATGTTAGTTCTAAGCACTATATAGTAGCGGCGCCGAAATTAATCTTATATAATATAATTTAGTAAAAAAGTATAAACTTATTCTATTATAAGGTGGCGGAAACCTATTATAGGCTTCCTAGATAAGCATTAGATTAAACTATATAGTGCCTATAAGCTTATAGTATTAGTGGCCGATATATATAACCGTACTAAGGTAGTTAGCCCGTAACCCTTCTAGGTAGCTAACTTTATAGGTTATAACCTTACTCTTAAATACCCTTAGCTTATAAAAGTAGATTTTAAAATACGCTTTAAAATAGGAGCCTTTAAATAGTAGAACAATAAAGAATTAAAAGGGCGTATATTACTAATAAGCTTAAAAGATATTCTAGAGAATATAGCTCTAGGCGAAATAGTATATATTTTATACCTAAAGGAGTATTAAATCTAACCCCTATTTTATAGTAAGATAGATATAAAGCTTAGTATAGGTAATAACCCCTTTATAATAGAGACCTTATAGGGAACTACCGGATAGGTTACGGAGATATTATAAAGAGGTGGCGATCTTAAAGATCTTATAAGATACTTTAACCGCTATAGGTTACTCTAGCTTAAGCAATACATAAAGAGTATATTTTAATACCTTAAATATTACGTTAAAGAATTCCCTACCCTTTACTAGCCACTATAGCGTATAATACTGCCCGTAAGTATTTTAAGGGAGCTCTAGGATTTACCTAATAATAATATAAAGAATAAACGCGACCCTAATTTATTAAATATTCTAGTAGGCCTAAGGGACTTATTAAGGGTATTTTTAGGTAAGAGAGCTAAGGTTCTACCGTAGAACTTAGAGTATAATTATATAATTAATCTAAAAGAAGGTAAATAACCACTAAACCTTTCTATCTATAACTTCTCTTATAAAGAGCTTAAGATTCTATAGGAATACCATTAATGAGTTACTAGAAAAAGGGTAGATCTAGCCTAGTAAGTTGCCGGTAGGCGCGCCAATCCTCTTTATTTTAAAACTAAATAGAACTATAAGGCTATATATAGACTATTACGGTCTTAATAAGATTATAATTAAGAACTGTTACATACTACTACTAGTTAGTAAAATGCTAAATTAACTATCTAGGGCGAGGATCTTTATGAAGCTAGATCTATAAGATACCTATTATAGGCTCCGTATTAAAGAAGGGGATAAATATAATACTGCTTTTAAGATTAAATACGGCTACTTTAAGTATCTAGTAATGCCTTTTGGGCTAGCTAATACGCCTATAATATTCTAACTATATATTTACAGAGCTTTAGGGGGACTAGTTAACCATATATACGTCGTTTGTTTAAATAACATTTTAATCTACTTAGGAAATAAGGATTAATATAAGTAACACGTCCGCGAAGTACTGGAACGTTTAGATAAATTAGGGCCTCTACGCCAAGGCGTTGGAGTATATCTTTAATACTAAGTAGGTTAAGTTCCTGGGTTATATTATAACGCCTATAGGTATAGTTATAGACCTAGTACGGGTATAGATAATTTAGGAATAGCTAGAGCTAGAGAGCTATTAGAATATTTAAGTATTCTTAGGCTTTACTAATTTCTATAGGCGCTTTATTTATAACTACTTAAACATCGCCTAATACCTATTTAACTATATTATGGGAGCTTTCTAAGACCTAACCTAAGAAGTAAAAAGCTTAAAGGTGGTAAGGAAGAAAGCTAATAAGGGACTAATTAAATTGTATAAACTATAGTTATGGCCTAAAAAGGTTTAGAAGGCCTTTTAAAAATTATATATAAAGTTTATAAAAGCACTATTACTACAGCATTTTAACCTAGATTAGCTATTAATAATAATTACAAATATTTTAAATTTTACTCTTATTAGTATCCTACTAGAACTTAATAGATATCTAAACGCTACCTATCTTTACTAAAAACCAGTAGTATTCTATAGTAGAAAATTCTAAGGACCTAAAATTAGGTATTATACCCACAATAAGGAACTACTAGCTATAGTTAACTGCTTTAAATAGTGGCGATACTACCTTAAGCACGCGAGCTATACTACTTATATACTCTTAGATTACTATAATCTACGCTACTTTATAACTATAAAGGAGCTTATACCTTAATAAGCTAAATAGGCAAAGAAGCTTATATAATTTAATTTTAAGATTAAATATAAGCTAGGGGAAAATAACCCTACTAATAGACTGTTATAATGGCTAGACTATACTAAAGGCTTTAAAACGGGGGAAGGAAAACAGATAATAGATATTTTACTCCCTATATTATAGAATAAGCTCTAGGTATAGAATACTTAAGTACCCATAGCTCTATATATTAAGTCTTAGGCGGTATAAGCCCTATTAGTTTCTATTAATGTTCTAGCTAATATCCGGTTTATTACTAATAAGGGTCCAAATATACCTAAATAGGACGTCCCTAATATATTTTTAGAACCTAGTAATACACTATCTTTAATTGCTAAGCTATCCCCCTAAACCAATAGTAGAGCTATAAAGTAATTAGAACTTAGAGCCCTATAATAACTAAAGGACTTTAACCTTATAGCGGCCTTCCTAATATATATATATTAAAGAGTTATAAGATCTATAGTACTATTTAGTTTTATACTTAGAGCAGTATAAAACAAAATAGTTTTTACCTAAAAACTATCTAAAAGGTTGACGGATTTTATCTTTAAGGTGTAATAGAGGGACGCTTTCTATACTATCTTTAATGCGGAAGTAAACTAGAAATATAATAAAAAGGAAGCTATAAAGTATTAAAATTAGGAATTAGACCTAATAGGCCTTTTATACAGAAATAGTAAGGTTTAGGTGCTATAAAAAGCAAATCTATAATAGAAGATTCTTATAAAGAATTATAATCATTCTTTAGGCGGCCACTATGGTTAAGCTAAAATAGTAGAATTACTTTAGCGTAAATACTATTGGCTAAAGCTTAAATAAGAAGTAAAAGAGTATATTAGCTATTGCGAGAAGTATTAAGTATATAAGATCCGTAGGTATAAGCCATAGTGTCTACTTAAATTAGTTCCCCCCACTAGTAGGCTATAGCGATATTACGCTATAGACTTTATTACGGATATCCTACTATCTAAAAATGGCTAAGAATAAATATAAAATTCGGTTCTTGTACTTATTAATAGGTTTTTAAAGTACGTTTAATACCTTCCTATTAATAAGACGATTAATATATAAGCGCTTACTAACCTAATTAAGGAGAAATGCTTTCTTAAAGTAGATTAGCCATACTCTATTATTACTAATAGGGGCAGCGTTTTTATAAGCTAGTACTAGTCGGACCTATACTTCTATTTAAAAATAGACTACTATTATAGTATAGCTTTCTATCTATAAACAGATAGATAAATAGAATATTAAAACTAGAAACTAGAGTCTTACCTATAAATATATTTAAACTATTAGTAAGACAATTAGTATAAGCTACTTTTGTATATAGAGTACGCCTATAATTTAAAGCAATATTTGTTATATTAGTTCGCACTAATCCAGATTACCTATAGCGTTTAACTATTAGGGTTTAATGGTATACTTAATAATTACTAGCTAAGGCCGCATAATTAGTTATAGGATCCTACTAGGAAATCTAAGGATATCTACTAAAGAGTATAAGGATACCTTTAAAAATAGAAGAAGTAATAAAAGTATATAAAGCAGAGCTTATAAGACGTTTAAGAGCAGTAAAGACTCTAGTATAACCGCAAATACTAGGATAAGCATTTTAGAGTAAGTGATAAGGTTCTATTATATTTAACAAATATTAAAACCTGTTAACTATTAAAGAAGCTTAATATAAAATACCTAGGTCCCTTCTAAGTTAAGAAACGAATTAGTAAGCTAGCCTACCGTCTCTAGCTACCCCTATTTATAGCCTATATATATCTAGTGTTTTATATAAACCCATTAGAGCTATAATATAAACTACCGCCGGAAAAGAACTTCCGTCTAGGCCTAATTAAACACCCTAAGGTAGTAGGCGAGCGGTACGAGGTTAAAGCTATATTATACTATAAGTCTCTTAAGAGCAAGCTTTAATATAAAGTTAAATGGCTAAGCTAGCCCACTAAGAACTCTATATAGGAACTAGAGGATTACCTTAATTATTATAAAGATATTCTAAAAGAATATTAGGACTAAGGTCTATAATTTATAAATTACAGAAAGCGCTCTAATACTAGTATTATCGCAACCTATAAAGAAGAGCTTATAAAAAGAGTAAATAGGTTAAATTAGATATAGAACGGATAAGCTCTAAAAACTATAAGGATTAAGGCTATAGCCTAAGGTAAAATAGGTCCTTAGCCTTTTTACGTACATAGTATAGAATTAATAGGGCATTTTACTAGAATTGCATTTCTATTAATTAATCTATACTAGGAATATTATTTCTAGGGCTCCTAAGCCCTTTCTAAAAGCCTTTTAAGGCCTTCCTAAGTACTTTAATTAAGGTCCTTAATTACTACTATATATAAGAATAAATCCCAAATGCCTAATTTGAAAAGCTACTATACCTTATCTTTAGAAGCAGGATTAGTATCTATTGGGCCACTAAGTAATAGCTAATAAGAATAGGATTTAGACCTCTTAGTAGGGGTATAAGTAGGTATAAAAATAGGGGTAGGATAATAAGGTATAACTAGGGCAGAAATCCTTAAACGCTTAATACTAATATTAGGTCTAAACCAATACTAATAAAGCTCTTATAGCGTAAGCTTATAGTTAATAAAGATACGCTTAAGCCTAAAATAAATAGAGATATTAGCTAGTTAATATAGACTAAAACCACCAAGACCTTACTATAGCAACTATTAGTTACCTACCCGCTAGGTACCCGAAGGATAACCTACCTAATAACGCATTATATTATGCTCTTTTAAAACTTAACGCGTATACGCAAACTCCTTTCTATAGAAGACGGCAACCTTCTTCTTATTACTCCTATCTTTCACCCTATCCTTAATATACTAATTTTACTCTTATATTAGGCGTTACTAGCCAGCTTATTAGAAATTATAGGCAGTATAGATAGCTATAGTATAGTCTTAAATTTAACCTAGATGTTTAGTATTAGCGCTTAAATAGAAAAGAGCCTAGGCGATATAGTAGTTAAGGATATTAAAGGAACGTCGCCACTCAGGCCTAGGCTATTAAAGCTTAAAGTTAGCAATAGAAATCTATTAAGGATATAAAAGCCTATTTTAACGTAACTACCGCTCTTAGTACGTATGTATTAATTATAAGGACTAAAGGTATTAGATTTAACGTAGTGCGTCTTATTACAAGCCTCTAAAATCCTATTATTAGATTTCTAGTCTTTTAAAGACGTATAGGTAAAATTATTTAGATAGAACTAGTACTAGTTATAGGTTAGTAGAGGTTAGGATTCTATATAAAGGTAGGGCTAGGATACACTATAGAATTTACTTATTATTATTATTTATTATTTAGCGTCCGATTTAGATCCCTAATAGGCCTACGCGGACTACTCCTTATTTACATATAGGGAGAAAACTCTACTTAAGAAAACCCCGTAATCTATCTCCCCGCCTTTTAGAACTTACCTACTTAGCACCTATAGGGCGCCTACAAGTTACCTATAGTACTCTACTATTTTACTTTTTAACCTTTTTAAGAACTACTGCTGCCGTAATAAGCCTATAGACGCGCTAGTATTATAAACTTTACTTTACTACTATAGAGTTATTAGGGGGCGCCTATTTCTTACCCCTTTGCCTTCTATTACTATTTCCCTTATAATCCGGAACTAGTCTAGCATATTTTAGCTAATAAGCTCGCCTTAAGACCTTTCCACACCAAGAGTAGTGTATTATAGTTCTCTATACTAGCTATTAAGAGCATTACTTCTTAATTAGTGCGTAAGGGGCATAATAGTATTATATATTTTAGTGTCTGTCTTAACTAGCCATATTTATATCTTAGGCTACCTACTAAGATACCTACCTAGTGGAGCTAGTCTTTTAGTCCTATTATTTCTATTCTTAAAAGTGTTTCTATTATATTTTCTACCTTTATTGGGCCTTCTTAAAGCCCTTAAATATTTGCTCCCTATAGCGTTAACTATACTACGGCTTAGGTTTTTCTTGCCTAAGTTAGCCTCTATACCTTTAACTCCTATATACCTCTTTATTATTAGTCTAACCAATATTATATCGCGGTAGATAGTTTCCCGGCATTCTTTTATACTCTACTTTAGCTTCTTTCTCTCTCTTACTGTTATCTTTACTAGCCTCTTATATATCTTCTATTCTCCTCTATAGAGGCCTAGGCCATAAAGCGGCACTATTTTTCTTTTACTTTCTTTGCCTATTTCTCTAATATATCTTCCTCTTAATATACTTTATAATATTAGAGTTACGTTTATTTTACGCCCTTTATATTATAGTGGCTTTAATATATAGTTATAGGGGGGAATATTAGCTTCCTTCTTAAGCAATACTATAGCCGTTTGCTTATACCCGCCTATTATACTTTAGAGGTAGGCTATTTAGACCTTTTAAAGTGGTTTAAGGAGCAATTTAGGGGGGCCTCTTTTAGTTTCTCTAAAGGCCTAAATACTGGACCTATATGTTATAGTTAGCTAGACAACTACTATATATAGTAGGCGTAACCTCTAAAAGCATAGGCCCTATATAGAATTAACAATCCTAAATAATGCGATGTACTATACTTAGCCCTTATAGGCCGCTTACGCCGCATATACGCTTTACTAGAGCTTACTATCTACCTATACTCCTAGTACCCTTAGTCCTTAAACTAGTTAACCTCTAAAGCCTTAAATATAAATTATATGCTAGAGATCTATAGATTAGTTACGTTTTCTTATAAAATAGATTAGCTAGTATTTCTCTAGTAAGAATTAGACTTTATATTGTCTTACCTATTTTATATAGGTATTATAGGCTTTTTCTAGTGCTCTATAATTCTCTACGGCTATTAGCCCATATATAATTAGGTTTATATTATTAATAAAGCCTATTTCCTAGGTTGCCCCTTCCTTAAAGAAGTTAAATAGGTTACTTATAAAAAAAGGAAGAGTATAGGTAAGAGGGATAATCCTTATAGTATTCCTATTGTAACTATAATAGGGGGGCTCTAGTATCTGCTAAAGACTAGTAATATTTCTTTCTGGCCTATAAACCCTTAAATAAATTATATAATCTATTCTAGAAAGCGCTTTACTTTAAGGATATATAGAAGACGCTTATAGGGTACGTTATTATAGGTACTACTAATATCTAGGCTAAGTATTAATACTATAAAGTCCCTTCGCATCGCCTATATAGATTTAATAGTAATAGTAAGTAGCGTAAGTACTAATAGTGTTAAGCGGTTCTTTCTTACCCCTATTTAGCTTTATAGTAGTAGGGCGTATTCCTTAGCCGTGTTTACTATATAGTCCGCTATTACCCTTTTTAAGATCTTACTAAGGGTGTTTTTTAAGGTAATAGGGCGGTAGCTTCCTAGGATTAAGTAATTTACTTTACCTTCTTTTTATAGAATAACCGTTATTATAGATCTTCTAAGTTGCGGGTAGTAGCCTATAGTAAAGTATACTCTAGCTATATTTATAAGCTAGGGCGCTATAAGTAGTCTATATGTCTTTAAGGCCTTATTTAGAATCCTATCTAGTCCTAGTACTATATTATTTAAAAGGCGGCTAATAGTTCTGGCCATTTCCTCTATTATTATATTGCTATTAACCTATAGGCAAGTTACTAGTGATTCACCTATAATATTACTAAGGTCTACTAGAGCCAGTTAGGGGAAGAACCTTTTTATAAGGATTTTTACCTTCTTATTATTATTATTAGTGGCCTATAATTCCCCTACTCTTTATAGGGGTAGTAGGTATAGGTCTTCTACTAGGCGCCTTACCTTTTTTTTTAAACCTATTTTGCTATAGCCTAAAGGCCCTTATTATGGGGAAGGCCTAAGTTAAAAGTATACTTATTTATAAACCGTCTCTAGTTATTCCTTACTTCTTTTTTTAGGGTATTCTTTAACTAGTTTCTTATGTCTTTATATTATCTCTTATCTTTATAGTTATAGCTGCTTATATATTTCCTTTTTACTTATTATTAGCTGGTAATAAGCACTGCGTATTATACGGACTATACGTATTACGTATAGGGGCCTAGTTTTAAAACTAGGTAGTACTCTTCTAGCCTATTTTTAATTACTACCTAAATCCTTTCTAGTCTTTAATTAATTTTCTTAGGGGCAGCTAATAAGCCTTACTTATTTAGTATCGGGTAGATTTTTTCTAGGTCTTAAAGTAGTTATTTAACTATATTAAGGAAACTGCTTATCTTAATCTTTCTTATTACGTATCTTTTACTATTTAGTTACGCCTTAATATCTAGATCTAGCTATATCTAAATAGGGATATAGTTTAAGGCGAGTACCCATTCTTCTTTAGGGTTATACTTTTTAAGTCTCTAGTATAGGCCTTTATCTATAAATATAAGGTTAATTATACTTTTAGCGGTGCCTTATTACTATATAATTGCTCCTAGGAGGGTAGTTAGCTTAAGACCCCAGATATTTATAGCTCTTAGTAGGCACTCTAACTATTTTTATTTTATTTTATATCCAGTGTATTATACTACGTACAATACTGCGCATACAGCCTCTAGGCTATGGCGCTATAGTCCTATATACATGAATCCCTTAGGGCAGCTTAATATGTACTAGTAACTATATCCTAGTAGTTTATAAGCCCCTAAACTAGGGGTTTATAGTTCCTTAGTAAAATACTAAGTTACAAGCAACTACTAAGGAATGAGAAAACGGTAGAAAACTATAAGAAATAAGAAATCCTAACGCCTTTCCCTGTCCTTTTGTAATTTATTTCTGTCCTTTTACTTACTAATATCTCTTTTCTAGGAGCCTAGTAGGAGTTACCTCCTATAGATCCTGCTGTTATTAGCCACTTTCTAGTAGCTATCCCTGTCCTACTTAGAAATAGAAAAAGCGCCTCTCTTCCTTTTT
>Ga0307515_10006948_pt1 | contig 22472 bp, 17 predicted proteins | sample 17_EM_MG_FD_194513 | JGI IMG/M metagenome (GOLD analysis project Ga0307515, IMG submission 194513) | Populus trichocarpa ectomycorrhiza microbial communities from riparian zone in the Pacific Northwest, United States - 17_EM | ecosystem: Host-associated > Plants > Roots > Unclassified | place...
GTATTAACTTTCTATCGAATCCATGAGAATTCTAACAAAGAACTTATATTTTGCTTGTAAATCTTTTAAACCCAATTAACACTCATTTGTATATTCTTAATTGAATAATCTTATTTACTTGCATAAACTGGGTGACCTTGCAAGGTTTAATCCTGTAATTCAGTTCCCGGCAATCCTATCACGGATGCCATTAGCCGGAGCTAATCATGTAAATCACTTCCCGGCAATCCTATCTATCACGGATGCCATTAGCCGGAGCTAATCATGTAAATCATTTCCCGGCAATCCTATCACGGATGCCATTAGCCGAAGCTAGGCTAATCTTGTAAATACACTAGACTTTATTTACATTGAACACAATATTTATTATAATTGCATTCACCAGAAGGATTCTAAATTGTATAAGTGCAAATAGGAGGGAAAATCACGCACCTGCTTCGCCTGTCTCGCGACCTCTCCTAACAGAAGATCCAATCCTGGTTGCTCCTCCTGGATCACAAGTAAGTTTTTTTTTTTTGTTATGATTCCTTCAAGGCAATATTATAGAGAATTCATATTCATCCATTACTCATATGTTACTTTCTATGCATGTTCATTTCCTCATAATAACATATATACATATATCATGCATATTTTCAGAGTTAGTATCTCAATATATAAGTGTTCGTATGACTCAATTCTTTTATATTCTTATTTATAGTATTCACGTGAAAATCTACTGTTACTGTCTAACTTTGAATTGTTACTGTCCAATTTCCAACTGTTACTGTTTGACTTTTCCAACCCTTACTGTTTGACTTTGAACTGTTACTGTTTGACTTTTTCAACCGTTACTGTCTTGACTTTGAATTGTTACTGTTTGACTTTGAACTGTTACTGTCCAATTTTCAACTGTTACTGTCTGAACACTCATCAGATTTTTAATTATATCTAAAGTTCTAAAACTCCATTTTAAGTGAGATTGATCTCGTTAGAAAGCTAAGACACGAGGCTACTAGTTCTCTGAGGGAGGAGAACCCAGTTTTGCCTCCAAGATAGTCAAAAGTGTTCATTTACTAATTAGTCCTACTGCCCTACATAGTCAGTCACGACTCAGTCTCAGTTGGTAACCCATAATTGGAGTTCTACATCTCCAAATTGAGCAAGACCGGTTTCCTTGGTTAGCTAACATTCAAATCTACAATTTCTATGAGGAACTCGATCCTAATCCCCTCATCCTCCTACCTGAAATCTCATCGAAAGTTAGGAGACAAGTCTGTCCAGATTCGTCTCCCCCTCCCCTTCACACAATACTTTCATAAACTACATACCACATACATGAATTAACTTAATCTCAACAATAAGTACTTTTTTCCTAATTTATGTCTAAGAACCCTAACCTATGATTCAATATCAAGGCATCAATTCTTTATCGAATTTAAAAATGATTTTTTTAAGATCATGTTTAGAATACCTTACCCGGTACAAATTGAGATTTTGATCTTCAACCAGTTGAAGAATTTCAACTCCCTCCTTTCTTTTCTTCTTGTTCAATTTCTTGGTAATCCTTTGCTCTCAAGTGTTTATCCCATCTATAAACTCTTAATCTTGGATGGGTTCTTAAAATTTTAGTGTTTCTCTCTTGATTTCTCAATAATGGGTATAAAACTCCCTATCTTCTCTCCTTATGGTTCCTACAGATTTTTTTGGTGAGGTGAGAGTATTTATACTCTATATTTTCCCTTATTTGCATTTAGACCCCCTTTTTCCTTTAAGTGTATTTTTCTCTTCAATTAAATCCAACCCTCAACAGTACTGGGTTTATTATAATGTCTCGAATTATTTCGCCCGGAAATTAATTTATATTCAAAAATTTCTAAATTTCTGTTTTTATTTAACCATATGCATGAATTTCTTCACTTTTATTTATTTATTATTTTTCCCGGGGTTTACATAAATGTTTTGTATTGTTTTAGGAATGAGGGATGAGATTTGTTTTTTTTTCCCCCAAGGATGTATTATGATGCTGTTTTTTTTTAGTTTCTTTGTTACGAGCACAAGAGAATAATATTTGAGTTCAAACTTAATTGGTTTGGTTTAATGTTAAGTCAGTTTCAACCTTCTCAAACTAGAACCAAACCAAAATAAAATTAAATTTTTTAAATTGATTTTTCTCTGTTTCTTCTTGGTTTAGTTTTCCAATTAATTCTTTTTCAGTTTATCACTCATTAATTCTCTGAGAGTTTTCTCTTTCGACAGTTTTACGATACTCCAAAGCAACGTTTACACATTGCAATCTCTTAGAATTTTGCAATTCAATGCAGGGAATACGTAAGTACACACGCAAGGTTTATCAAGATACTATTCTTCATGGAGATGACTCCATAAGATTCATTGTAAAATCAATTGATTTTAGAAACAGAAACTAATTCTTGATACTGAGGTTCATGTCTTCAAGAGGATCTGTACATTGCTTTTTTAAGATGTTGTTTTGTTTTGTCTCGTTGGAGACGGGGGAGGTTTTATGTCTGGTATTGGAAAAGAAGAGATGGTTATTATGGTCCATTAATGACATGTGATGTTTTGTTGATTTAATCAACTTGATTATCATAGGTGGAGTAACAGTGGCCCTTTCAGTAGCCATCATTTTTTTTTTTTTTACCCGGGTTTAAAAACTATGATTATTATTGTTGTTGGAAAAAAAATATGATAAATTTGATTTGAAGGATAAAATTGAAAACAATAAAAATTGTGACAAAAAGATCAAGAAAAAAAACCAAGAAATCAAAAGAAGAATGACCGAATTGAAATTTTTATTATTATTAAAAAAATAAAAATCATAAAATTGACTTGAAGGATAAAATTGAAAGCATAAAAATTTTGACAAATGGAAAAAAGAACAGAATAAGAAATCAAAAGTAGAAGGACCAAACTGAAAAATATTATATATAGAAATTAGAATTGAATGATTAAATTGAAAATCATAAAACTTTAACAAAAGGAAAAAGAGCAAAAATAAACAATCAAAACTAAAAGGACTGAATCTAAAAAGGCAATAAAAATAAGGACTATAGTGCATCTCTCCATGCAAGAGAGATAAATAAAGGGTAAAACAAAAGAAAAGGGGTTACCGATGATAAATCGGCCACCTTTAGATGACACACGTTGGCCATAAAGGAAGAGTACACGATGGAGCACAAAATAAGACGGAGGAAAATAATTTTCCACCACTGGGAGGCGTCTTTCGCACTACTTAATTAAAACGTGTGGCGCTTCTCACGCATTGGCGCATGTACAGCACGCGACAACAGCTTTTTGAATATAAAATATTAATTAAATGTTAAATTACTTCATCACCCTTGACCAACCCGAGTAATTACAAAAAAAAAAAAACTTTAAGGAAAAGATGTTAATACCCCTATTTACACGGCCTCTTTTCTTTTTACCCTAAGAACAATTGTGTAATTGTATTGTACAATTAAAAAGTAAAAATATCAAAACACTTTTGTCTAGCAATGTTAGTTTTTTTTATCTTAAGGGTATTTTAGTTATTTTACCATGCATTTAAAAACAAATCGATAAAAACACCTCCAAACAAATTAGTAACAACAAATAAACTACGTAAAAAGATAAAAACACCCTTGAATCAAAAGCAATTATTTTTTCTTGCCAAGATTATATACGTCACTCCTGAAATGTGTATGTGGTCACATGAAATCTCCCATTTCTTTTAGTATATTTGTTGTATTGTGAAGGTGGAGTGGTAGAGAAGGATGAGCTGGATTCTTGGCATCATTCATAGGATTTTGCCAAGCAAAAGCAGCAGCCCCAACTTCCCAAGAGTGCTGATCAGTCGACAGTCGACATTTTAGCATACAAGTGCTGATCTTTGCATGCACGACGACAGTGTTATCTACGAGGGAGCCAACAGCATAAATAAATTTCTATAGAAAAGTGGCAACATATATATCATGATGACGATCATTATCTGTGGTTTTCTTTTTTCTTGATCACTGCAAGATTAAACCTTTTTTGAGAAGATGATCAGTGTATACATCATCCTTAGATAATCATCAATACTAAATTGTCGAGTCTTAACCTATAATAATGAATAGAATATGTTCATGATCATAAATTGTTAAAAAAACAACTAAGAATCTATGAATTTTATAATGTAAAGGATTGTGTTTTTGTCTATTTTTGACTTTTAGCATAGTTTTAAAAAAATATTAGTCAATTAATATAATTAAAAAAAAATTGATAAAACAATACAGTTTGTACATAATTACAAAACATTATAATATATAATGATTTCCTTGAGAGAAAAAAACAGGAGAGAAAAGAGAGAAAAAAATATCGAAAACATATAAAATTTATGATTACAACAATACTAGTGCTTTCGAAAAAATCTTGAAGAGATAAATCTAATAATGTCGAGAAAAGTTATTAACAGTGATCAAAGTAGACCGTACTTACCTCTTCAAGATTTAATTTAGCCAATTATTTATTTAATTGTGATATTATGTAAATATTTTTAATTCACTTTGATATTAAAAAAAAATATGATGCAAGGATAGTAGAAGAGAAGAGAGAAAGAAAAAAATAAATCTAGAATCACATTAAATTTCAGATTATGACAACACTAGTGATATTGGAAAGATTTCGATAAAATAAATCAAACAATATAAAAAAAAAAATTAACCAGAATGGACCCTATTGCCTCCCAAAGATTTAATTCAGCCAATTCTTTATTTAATTGTGCTATTCATTTAATATTTTTAATTAGCTTTGCTATTTTAAAACAATTTCTGTGATGCAAGGGAAAGTAGGCTAGAACCAAAGCAGCGTGCACGATAAGCATATTCAATGGCTGCCGAGAGCATGACTAGGTTTATGCCCCTCTTCTCAAGCCATGATTTAAGCATTAGTTTACAGGCTCATCTAGAGGACCATTCTGGTGCCTCCAAGTGGCGCTATTCTAGACTGCATGACCCCCTCCTTGCACTTTGACCAGGTCATGGAGATAGCAGACAAAGGACTAAACCCTCAAACCATAGCACAAAACCTTGAGATAATATATTAAAAACAGCTCTAAAGACCTTGAAAAGGGCACCATCTTGCTCGTAAATAATCCATGGCATCTTTTCAAGCTTCAATCGTATAAGTAGCTCCACTGAGAACAAGACAGGGACATGCAGACAGGGCTCTCCACCTCCTTTGGACAAGTAGAACAACTCTCTCTTCTTCAGCTCAAATCAACATTTCTCTCCAATCCAACGTCTTAGTCCAATCTTCTTTCTTGTGCAGTTTCCCAATGGAAATTCATTTCCAGCAAGAAAAGAAGCGTAGAAAAGCAAGCATGCCAGTTAGCAAAACAAGCAAGTTTAAGGGGATAAGTAGGCCTAGCAGCAGTAATAAGTTCGTTGGTGTTAGGCAAAGACCTTCTGGTAGATGGGTAGCTGAGATCAAATATACAACACAAAATATAAGGATGTGGCTAGGAACCTTTGAGACAGCTGAAGAAGCTGCTCGAGCTTACGATGAAGCTGCTTGCCTGCTTCGTGGATCAAACACTCGAACCAACTTCATTACTCGTGTATCCTTGGATTCTCCTCTTGCTTCCCGGATTCGAAACCTCCTCAACAACAAAAGGAGAGACAAACAGCAGCAGAGTGAAGAAGAAACTGCTGAAGTCTCTACCCCACCAACTAGTACCATCATTACCACAAGCGCTATCACTACTAGCTGCTGCAGCAGCTGCAGCAGCATTAGTAGTTGTGGCATGAGTACTGATAGTTACTCCAATTCCAGCTCGGTTCATGAAACCGATATCCTGTTTGATGATGCATATAAACCAGATTTGAGCAATTTGATTGAGGAATTCAAGTGGGTTACTTCTCAGTCTGATCTTTCATGGGGTTTTGGACCTGTGTTCGATGGGTTTGCATTTTCCCAGGAAGTGTTGGATTTTCCAAAAAGTGTGGTATCACCCGGGACAAGTGACTTGGAATTCTCAGAATTTGATAAGATGAAGGTGGAGAGACAGATATCAGCATCTCTATATGCAATGAATGGGGTGCAAGAGTACATGGAAACTATCCATGATCCTATTGAAGCTTTATGGGATCTTCCACCACTATAATAATCACCCTGCAGAACTTGTGATTCTAACGAGCATAGAATCTCCCTCTTCTCCTTTCCTTTCCTTTCTTCCCCTAGTTTCTGGTTTCACTTTACCCTTGCTTGTGAAGTTACAGTGACAACATACCAGCTAGAGATGAGGTCGAAATCTTGTTTTTTAAAATGTTAACAGCAAATTACATGGAGAAGGTAAAAAAATCGTCGATGAATACCAAGTCGAAGCAATCATGGCGATTAAATTATACCTTTTGTTCCCCATGGTAACCTCTCTTTTTCATTGGAGTAGATACAGATGTCATCAATGTCTGTAGTCATTGAAAAGCATGTTTCAACCTCTTAACAGCTCAGACAAAAGCTCTGGGGCCCTACAGCCAACAACTATCCAAAAAGAGTTGCAGTGTCTTCCAATATGTAATCCTTGGCTACTCAGGCTATCGTCCACTTTATCTGTATACTGAAATCTTTGATCATGTCATTAGTAAGTTTTTACTTCTCAGCAAAGTTATGATTATTTCGCTCCAGCAGGCATGCCATATTTTTACATAAATCTGAACCACCTTGATCCATGCTATTTATGAACTTGCTAGTCCCTTTGAAGCATCCCAATGATCTTTGATGTTTACAGAGATGCTTCAAAGAAGCTGTGATTCTGTGAAATAAAGGGCTATTGTCTAATTTAACATCACATCCATGTCTTTTATATATTCACATGTTGACCTTTCTGAGGTATTTTTGACTTAAAAAAGTTGCCCCCCACTAAGGTATGCTCCAGAAGAAGTGTCTGCACTACAGTTACTTGGAGAAGTTCAAACCATGTTTAAAAACATTTTAATTAGACAATTCGGCAGTAGATTCTTATCAAAGGTGAGTCCAGCTTGCTAGGAACATAGGATTAAGATATCTGGTATAGGGAAATTCCTACCACTTTCAAATTCCAAATGATGCATCCCTATTGCACTTAAATAATTTAGTTTTTTTGAAACCCTATTTTACAGAACAAGTTATGTATAAGAATTTATATAGCTCCTTTCTACATATCCAACTGAACCAAAATTGAAAAACTCATCTTCTACCACCCGGCAATCATGAAATTGGATTTGCTATCTCAAAATGGCTCAAGACACTACTTCCGAAAGCTGTAGGGAGGTTAGGTATCCGCTTTCCATCAACTGTGAAGCTATATCATATGAACTGAGACTCAGAGAGTACAAATATATTCTTTGTTCAGGTAACATAGCAGATTATATGTCTGGTCTAACGGATTGGATTCAGCTAGTGAACTTTTCACCATTTGATGGTCAAATTCCATAACCAATTTACAAAGGTCAAGCCAAGCCAGACATGAAGAGCACAATTTTTTTTTTATTTAGGTTCGAGCTCAGTGGTTACTAATATGATAGTTACTGGAGGCTTACATGATCGTTAACTTCAGGACTCGTGGGATTAGTCGAGTCGAGGTACGCAAGCTGGCTCAGATCCCCACGTTAATAAAAAAAATATATGTATTTTACGTGATAGATAGAACTGTATAAAGTACACATGCTGCTACAAAAAGGAAAAGGGAAGTATTTAAATGTATCGAGAAGTTCAACAACAGGGCCATTCCTCCGGCATGCTAGTACTTCAGCACCAGAGATTTGTTGTATAACTCCAGCATTTCTTACATGCAGTAGAGACACATACAAAATCAAAGAAATGTGCATAGTTTTATCCAGTTCTGTGTGAGATTTCCCTTTCATCTTCATCATTAGCAAATTCTCCGTGTAGCATTTCTTAGTTCTTACAAGCAACTAAATTCTCATAACCAATAGCTGCCTCTAAGATGTGATGGCAGTCTCTGGTGGTAATGCCATAATGCTGTGATTTTGTTTTAATTTTTATGTAAGCCAAAATTTTTAGATACGCAATTAAATATTCTCAATAGAGCTTCTAGTTAAATCATGTTGCCTATGCCCACCAATTAAGATCTTCGAGTGGAAGATGAACTCAGTGTATAAATCAATAGCAGGTGGCTTTATAGATAGCATATGTTTCATTTCAAAAAATGAGAACGATACATTTTTTGAGATAGTGCAAACAATCAACAAGAAAAGAAACAACACATAATGGACAGACAATTCACAGATCAGACAATTCACAGATCACTGACATGGAAATAATGATGATAGTACACCTCTAGACAAACGCACATGAATGATAAGAGATAGACATACAACTGCTGTTTCCTCACAAAATATTATCTCAGTAATCTTCGTCCTCACCCTCGTCATCACCACCTTCTGCTCCGACTTCCTCGTAGTCTTTCTCAAGGGCAGCAAGATCTTCACGAGCTTCTGAGAATTCACCTTCCTCCATGCCTTCGCCCACATACCAGTGGACAAATGCTCGCTTAGAGTACATGAGATCAAACTTGTGGTCAATTCTGGAGAAGACCTCAGCTACTGCTGTGTTGTTGCTTATCATGCAAACTGCACGCTGCACTTTAGCAAGATCACCTCCAGGTACCACTGTTGGTGGTTGGTAGTTTATACCGCACTTGAAACCAGTTGGGCACCTGAAGTATCCATAAATCGAACAATCAGATTCCAAGAAAGAAAAACAAATGATAAACAAAGCAAATGTTTAACCTCGTTCAAAATCCTCTACACATTTCCAGACTAATTTCAATGGCCATTCATTTCAGCTACGGGGAACTCCGATCCTTTTGTCCAGTATCAAAGTTCCAGATTTCCCAAATAGATCACAGAATAACCGCAACCCACCAATGCTTGAAATTAAGGTTTGTGTCATCTTGATCTGTTGTATATTTATTATGGTAATGGTCTTAACTTGTCAAGTTAAAAGCAGAGGAGTTCTCTTGTGTGTTTCAGCGACCATTGTATTGGAACTGTTAATACAAACAGCAAAATAGGAATATGATAGAACCATGTTTGATGTCTACAAACAAAAATCCATATGCTGTTTTCTTGAATGTTAACAGTTCAATAATATTTTTGCATTGCTTTAAGAGCAAAAACTTCAAAACGAGATAATGCAAGAGTGGCATTTAGGATCTTAAAAATCTGAAATGAGCATTTCATCAGTTTCTTGAATTATGTCCAAATCTTTTGAATGCCCATTTAAGACAGTGTGTTTGTGTCTGAAATGATAGATTTTGAGAGAAACAATTCAACTTCCAATACACAAGATGAAAACAACATACTAGAGCAAGAATTGATCAGAATTAATTCTCATAAATCAAACAGATGGAAATCAACTCACCAGTCAACAAATTGAACTGTCCTCTTTGTCTTAATGGTGGAAACGGCAGAATTAACATCCTTTGGTACAACATCTCCACGATACATGAGACAGCAAGCCATGTATTTTCCATGCCTTGGATCACATTTAGCCATCATACTTGAGGGTTCAAACACAGCACTTGTGATCTCAGGAACTGAAATCTGCTCATGGTAAGCCTTGGCAGCTGAGATTACTGGAGCATAAGATGAAAGCATGAAATGGATGCGAGGATATGGAACGAGATTAGTTTGAAACTCTGTGATGTCCACATTAATGGCCCCATCAAACCTCAAGGAAGTTGTCAAAGATGAGATAATTTGGGAAATCAAACGGTTCAAATTGGTGTATGTTGGTCTTTCAATGTCTAAAGATCTCCTGCAGATGTCATAAATAGCTTCATTGTCCAAAAGCACAGCAACATCTGTGTGTTCAAGGAGAGAGTGAGTGGAGAGAACACTGTTGTAAGGTTCCACGACAGCAGTAGAAACCTGCATTATTATGAAAAATCTTCCATCAGAGTTTTTTAACAACAGGTCAAACATAGAAAGAATTTACCACAATACCATAATAGAAATGACCATATTTTTTCTGTTACAGGCTTCAACAAAAGGAACCACAGGGAAAAGATTTTAACGTAAACATTGACACCCAAAAAGATGTATTTCCTGTAATTGTTTGGAAGTTTACATTTAGCACAAAAAGATGCTATAATTTCTCGATAATTCTTTGAAGTGCATACCTGAGGAGAAGGATAGATGGTGAAGCCAAGTTTTGACTTCTTTCCATAATCCACAGACAATCGTTCCAAAAGCAGCGAGCCCAAACCAGAACCAGTGCCACCACCAACAGCACTAAATACCAAAAACCCTTGCAAACCAGTGCAATTGTCTGCCAATTTCCTCACGCGGTCCAGGCATAGATCAACAATTTCCCTTCCCACTGCAGTATTAGAACACCAATGCAGCAAAATATTCAACGTCGACAATAAGAACAAAATCAACATTTTAACTGAGCATTGCAAATGCTTCTTTTACCTGTATAATGTCCCCTGGCAAAGTTATTAGCAGCGTCTTCCTTGCCAGAAATAAGTTGTTCAGGGTGAAAAAGCTGTCTGTAAGTCCCACTTCTGACTTCATCAATGACAGAGGGTTCGAGATCAACAAATATAGCTCTCGGCACATGCTTTCCTGAACCAGTTTCGCTGAAGAAGGTATTAAAAGAATCATGTTCCGCTCCGATTGAGGTGTCACTGCAACAGGATATAGAACAGCCAAATCAGATTCGAAAGTAGATGAATGAAAACAGTAGAATAGAGCATCCTCCAGAAATAGTAAATCAAAATCAACAATTTCCAGCAAGGAAAAGCAAGATCCAGTCGTTCTCGTTCAAGATCATGAGGGGGGCATCATCCACAAACAGAATTCCATTTAAGGCAAAAACAAAAAAATCAAAATCTGACAACAAAACTTTGCACAGACAGAATGGCATAATCCTTCAACCTAGAGATTAACCATCCACAAATGGTTGAAATGAGGCCTTTCAAAATGGAATTCAAATACATAATTAACAGCCTAACATTTTTTACCCCCACAAAAACATCAAATATCTTATCAATTCCTTTTGTCTAATTCAACCATGGAAAGATAAGATGAAAACAAAAATATCTCTAATTTTGAAGGCAAAATCACCAAAACATGACAAGAGAAAAATCCCAACACAGAAACCATTCCGATCCATCAAAGTCAACAAAATCAATGATGATTACCTTGATATAAATAACACAAATCACTAAATACATAGAAACTGATCACAAACAAACATTCAAAGACACGAGGATCCCATTGATCAATTAAAACAACTAATGATCCACAAACATTAAATATTTCACCAAAAGAAAAATGCATGAAATTACCTAGGCATCGTTCCATCAGGCTGTATTCCATGTTCAAGACAATAAAGTTCCCAACAAGAATTCCCAACCTGAATCCCTGCTTGTCCAATATGTATGCTTATTATCTCCCTCATAATTGATTTCTTCCTCTCTCTCTCTCTCTCTCTCTTTAAGCAATATATTTATCTCTCCAAGAAGCTCAGAGAGTTTCTATGCAACAATGGAGATGTAAATTAGAGAGAAAGAAGAGATTTCTCCTCTTATGAATGTTATAAAGGTAAAGTTAGTTAATTTATCAATTCGTGGTTGCTGTTTTATTGTTAACTGCCACTTATGTGGCGCCAAATGGGGTCCGCCGCTTGGCGCCAGCTCTATGGTGCTGGTTTTTTGGGCTTGCTCGGCTGTTGTCGGTTACCATGGCCCACGTCCTTGTCAAAAATTAGTTTTTATAAAGTTAATTTTTAGTTAAACTCTTAAGAGGAAACTGATGGACTCTGTTTTAAGATTCTGGTTGTCTGGACGGATGAGTTGGCTTGCTTTTTTTAGATCTAAATTGAGCAGTGAAGAGACATTTGAGGTGGTTTTGCTTCTTTTTTTATTCATTTGACTACGTTCAAACAATCCATTTTCAATCTTTCATTTTTTTGTGCTCGATGAGGACGATAACACAAAACGTACGAAGAAAATTTACAAAATATCTTTCATTTACACACAAATAAATGGAAGGTTCAGGGGAGAAAAGATATGTTGAAGCAGAAACAAGACTTTTGGGGCCAGATAGAATATATTTCTGTGCTCCTGCCCTGTGTCCTCTGTCAACATTGCTGCTTCGAAACCAGTCCTTTGCCATGATGCAGCAGAGACTCTGCAATACGGTAAGAGATAAAGAACCAACAAGTTTTCTGCCCGTGACCATCAAGACAACCACCCATTGAACTGCGTCTTAATTGTGGAGCAATGTTTGTTCATGAATCACGGGAGTTGGTGGTGCATGTTCTTATGAGAAGACCCTCTAGCTACCCAGCTCAGAGAGTATAGCTTTTGGATTTTTAACCCCCGATCTTCGACGGCATGTGGCCCAAAGTTCACTGGGTCTTCAAAAGTAAGCAAGACTTTCATTTCTAACTTTAGGCACCAAATCAAATGTTGATTGTGGAACAGTAAGGCCACTTTATCTCTGTTCTTTTGAATCTTGAAGTTTATGACACATTCATCTTCGAGCTGGCGCGTAAAAATAAATCATCAAAAAATTAAATAGGATTATTATTATATTTTAATTAATAACTAAAAAGTTTTTTATTAAATATTAAAATTTTATCGTGAAATTTAAAAAAAAAAAAACCAAAAAAAACCTTAGCCACCAACCTCATCCTTTTCTCTTATATTGCCTGGAGATTTGATTGGATTTTTCCTTCCAAAAATTTCTTGCATGGGGTTTAGTTCCTGGGAACAACCATTGAAGACCCTAAACACCTTTTTTTCTATGCTGCCCAAAACACCACCACGACGGCCACACCCTACCCAAAACATCAGCATTTCCCCTGAACAATAATGGCAACAACAAGAAGTTATAGCCCCTTCACTCAACCCGTGATCTGATTTGATGGTAAATACTTGAGCTATGGTCGATAATTTATTGTGGTTCGTGCAGCCATCTCATAATGGTTTGTCATAATCTTTCAACAGGTTAAAAAACCTTACTGCATCTGCATTAGATTCTTCTTTTACGATTGGACATTTACTGACATTACCTTCACTCATTCTCATTGCATCCATAACCATATTCCTGTAATGATTACTGCTGTCATTTCCAACTTCATGCATGTTGCTAGCACTAAAAGTTGACCCAACCACCTTTCTACCATGCTCTCATTAGGAACAAATAGTTCTCCGTGTACATACCAACACAGGTAATCCTCCATGAACCCTTTGGTTAGAAGATGCATCGTTACAACATCTTGATGCAGAAACTTTTTATTTTACACTTCCTGCATGGACACTTAATACCGCCATCAGTAAAATTTCTCGGGATAGATGTTGCGAAATTAATAAAACCCTGAACCCCATTACAATAATCCATCCCCCGCAATCCTTGGGGTGAGTCCCGATACATCCATGAACGATCATCCATGACTTCTATCGAACCTCTATAAAATTATGACGACAACATGTATTAATTAACTATGTTATGTAAATAAACATAACAAAAATATTGGTTTGCCCCGATATTATCCAACAATAACTATGGGTCAGGGTTTAGAGTCATGAAAACTCAACTCATATTTAAGTGCTTGCTTAGTAATGATGGACATACATACCTTAACCAATCCTCGCAACGTCCCTATACTATCTTTACAAAGACTATCACTAGACAAATCTAAGATCTTTTTTTAGACCATGTAGAAAACCTATTCATATTCATTTTTTTAGACCTTTTTTGCTTTCAGATGTTTGATTCGCTCGGAAGGGCTAATCTATACCCAATATACATTCTCATAAGCATGCATAAGCATTCATATGCAAACATATTTTTAGTTTTAATTGTCATCATCAGATTAATGAAATATAGGTCCCCTTTTAAAGTGAATTTTTAACACAAGATCCAAAAAGAAGCTAAAGAAGAACAAAGAGCGTGCATGCTTGGAATCTGAACATCAGAAGGAAATAGAGAGCTTTAAGGGAGACATGGAAAGGCTAACAAGCCTACTTAAGTAAGCATTAAGAATAAGGTTTGTGGAAGCTCTAATTCCTCAAACAACAATAACCCTCATATCCAGCTGTTATGCTTCCCACCTATTTACCCCATAAGGCTACCTCCTGTGGTAGGTTTAACTAGAGAAAAAGCTCCATAAAAGAATCTTATAGAAAAGGCTTACAAAAAATAGGCAGAATTGGATGAAAAAATGAAGATGATTGAAGAGTCTAATCTATATAACCTAGTGAAAGCAGCTAAAATGTGTTTAGTGTTAAATGTTGCAGTTTCAAAAGACTTTCAAGCGCCTGAATTTGCTGAATACACTGAAATGCAATGCCCACTGACTCACCTAAAGGCTTACTACAATACAATGGCTTAAGTTATCCACAATGAGAAACTACTTATCTATTTTTTCCAAGATGGCCTTAGTATAAAGCTTGACAATTTTAAGACTAAAAGGTGGAAAGATTTGGTTGCCACTTCTGTCAAACAATACAAGTTCAGTATAGACATCGCTCCAGACAAATCTAGCCTACAAGATATGGAAATGAGTGATATAGAATATATCTGGGAATACGCCCAAAGGTGGTTTAGAGTAGCTACTTAGGTGGATCCTCCACTGCTATAAAAGGAGATGACCAACTTGTTTACCAACACTTTTAAGACACCCTACTTTAAGTTCTTGATTACGAGTGCAGCCCAGCATTTTACTAACCTAGTGATTGTGGCTTAAGGAATGAATAAGCTATAAAAGTGGCAAAAATCAAAGGTCCAGCCATTAACTCTAAAGTCATGATGGAATATGAGTTAGGAAATGGCTCTCAAATTAGGAATCTTGTCTGATCGGATTTCATTGTGTCATCGGCTGCTCAAACATCACTATTAAAGATTAACATACATTTACAACTCAAAGATATTTACCAAGATCTTTTAAACATTGGACATATTACCATAACTCCATTAGATCCCATAAAACCATCATTCTCTTAGAGATACAATCCAAATGAGAAATGTGGATATCATGATGGGATCCCTGACCACTCAATCAAAAATTTCAAGAATTTCAAGTATCAAGTCCGAAAACTTGTGACCAATAAACAAGTTGAGTTTGTGAAGGATAATGATACCTACTACATTTTCACCAAACCATCCTCAACATAACAAGTGATTGAAAATGCTGGAAAGACTCAAATATTGTTGGAAAAGCTTATCTAAAAATGGTGTTGCATTGTCAATCATTTTTTTTTATAGAACTTTGCTTTCCTTGTTTAGTTTTTCATGTTTGTTGGGATCACATCCCATCTTTTAATGAAATGTGCATTTTCTTCATATCTTTGTTGTTCTAAAATCAAGAGATGTTTAGTATTTTATTGTTAACCATGATAAAAAAAAAAAATTCCAAACCATTCTTACCGATGAGGACTATTCTTAAACCTTAGATAAACCAACGACTAAAAAAGATAATAATAGCTTAGATTATATCAGACAAACAAACAATGTAGTTTACCTTACGTAAGGTGTACTAGGGATGATACGTCTTCTCTATACACAATCAATCCCCTTATCCAGACTCTAAGACTAGTTAGGGTTCCAAGTGACCGCAATACTAAATGGCGACTCCATCTCTTTTTTACTAATACGAAACAAGAATTTCTTGTTCTTTCCCCCATTACCACAAACATCTTGATCCGGGAGAATGTCGTCGTAATACCGCACATATGCAATTATTATTATTATTATTATTATTATTATTATTATTATTATACAACCACAATTCCACCTAAATTAAAATCCTTAGGCCTCCTCTTTGAATTTAACCACTCAATATCAAGAAATTAAAACAAGGTTCTCACCTTCTTATTCCTTCATTCAATTAGGTCGCATACATGTTTTCCAAATATTAACCAAAATTCACTGTAGTATTATTAATTAACCTTTCACAACTCAAATAACAAAATAATTTTATACAACAACACAAGTTCTTAAATCCCCTAAATTTATTTCACATGGTCAACCATCAACAAATTCAAAATTCATGGTTTTTAATTCAATTTGTTCTTTAATTTGTTGTCGTTCTTACAATTCACATACAAACAACCAATAATTAATCAAAACAAAAATTTCCCTAAAAAATTTACATGAACCCTAGAATTGAAATTTTAGGGTTTTCATCCTCCAAACATAAAATCAACAAAAACAAATAAAATTAACCATACAAATTACCTTACCTTACATGAATGAACTCAATTTAAGAAGTTCCAACACAATTTGCCCCCAATTTATCATCCACCATTAAACAACTCTCTCTGTCTCTCTCTCTCTCTTTCTCTCTCTCAACTTCTAAACATATTTTTTCTTTTCTAAATCTTGACCTTGTACCTGTTTTTCTCTACTAGAAATCACTCATATCACTTTCTAGACTCACACTTTTGAAAGAAATCCCTAATATTTTAAAAATAAGAGAAATGGAGCTCTTCTCTTCCTTTAATGGTTGGCAAGTGTTACAATAACTAGGAGAGGGATTTTTAACTTATTTATGACAATATCATTAATGAGTCTATAAGTTATTTCTTCTGTATGTATATCTGACTATAGTCATTTTTGCAAGGTCATCCTAAACTATCATTAACCTGAAGTTTTAACCCAAGATAGAACAATATATAAGGAGTCTCCTCATATAATTTTATCTCGATTTAACAGTCGGATTGAGAGTTATGTTTGATATCATAAAATTGAACAATAGATAATTTTACCCCAAAAATGAATTTGCATATTATTTTATTTACTTAAACCATCAAGATTTTCAAACTAATTCATCAAGGACTTTCATCACTATTCATAAACCCTCATATTTTCTCCCTTTTCAATTAAAAACTACACAATTATATATGGGGCTTATACCAATGGTTAGCATTATTTGCGTGTAAAAGCATACATTAATTTTTTTTTTTGAATTCCCTTCTATTTTTCAAAATGTTTTCACCCTAATTTACAAAAATTCTTCTCCATTTAAAATAATTATTTTACCCAATTAGAAAGTTTATGCGATTTATCACCAATTAACATTTTGCATATTGATTTTGTTACTTTATTTCATATGAAATTTAAGTTGAATTAGTAAGAGTCTTTACCCCAATTTATAACAATTTTTCTTCTTAATTATCATTTCTCTAATTGCAAATCTTCTTATTTAACCCTGATTCATCAATTTTGGGTTGGAGATTTTCACAATTACCCGGGTCTCTGATTTTCTTTCCTTAACATTTTTGTTTTTACATTGAGAAAATTTTTGTGTGCTCGCAACAAAGCACGAGCCATAAATCTAGTATACATATATTACAAATACCCTATTTTTTCCTTGCAGATAGGCTTAAAAATTATCTACTACTATTTTTAATTAAGGAGGTATAAAATCCAAGAAAAAATGAATGAATAAATTCTCTATAATTGTTTTTTGAAACTAATAATCATAATTAACTAAGAAGTTGAACATTAATTTTACTGTTGTTCATATGATCAGCAAAACAAGTTAATACAACTTTTTTAATCATTTGGTCACAAGCTTTGTGTCGTAACTTAGTGATTAACGCATGGAACTAATGTGAAGTTGTGGGTTTGATACTTGGACGCATCATATTTTTTCCCATCTAACAAAAAAAATAGTATTTTAAGCATTTTAGAATAAAGTGATGTAGCTTAATTGGTTGAAGCACGTGGGATACCTATAAGTTCGTGGATTTGAGTCTTGCTAGGTGCGCTAGTTGATTTAAAACAAACACAAACAATATCGCCTATGTTTGTTTGGGATTTTTATTCAATATTATTAATAAAAAAAATTAAATTGATTAAGTGGAGTTTATAATTCAAGTCTTGACTAAATATTAATTAAAGAGTCAGGTTGGGATTTTATTCTTCAGTATTTGTTGTTTTTTGGGGATTTTATTCAATTTTATCAATAAAAAAAATAAATCAATTAAGTGGAGTCACTAATTCAAGTCACGGGTTTTGCGGGTTGGGTAAATATTAATCAAAGAGTCAGGTTGAGATTTTATCCTTCAGTATTTTCTCACAAACCAGAATATTTATCCAGTTGTGTTTGCTAAATTTATTTATTAAAATAATTTTTTTATTTAAACAAACGATAATAGAAATAGAGATACAAATTAATTTGATTGAATAAAATAAAAGAGGAAAAATACTATGTAAGGCTGCACTTATTAGAAATATTATCTGAAAATATTTTTTTTATTTTCAAAAATAAATTTCATCTATACAAAAGATAAAAAAAAAATTATAGATGAATAAGAAAAACTCTTTAAAATTTAAATGTATAACAAAACAAATAATTATCATTTAAAAGAAACTCTCTAAACAAAATGAAAGAAAGAAGAAGTATTAATTTAAATATAAAAAAATTAGAGAATAGAACCATATAAAAAAATCATTAATTTTAAAAAAGAATTAGAAATAATAATTTAGAAAAAAGAGAGTAAAGATTAGGTGCTACTAGGCCCGATAAGCCAACCCACCTGACCTATTTTGTTAGGGCCGACGCGTTTGGGCCCTTATATTTTTTTGGTTGCAGCCGCCCCAAATTTTTGTGAAAATAAAATCAAACAATGTGTCGTTTGATTTGCCTAAATAGTGACCACTATGGTGGTCGGAAAATCAGAGCTTAAGGTTTTTTTATCCAAAACTCGTTTTTCAACCTATTTTTGACCAAAAACACCTTACGAACTATGATAAACATATCCATGGCTTGCAAAAACAAAAAAATCATCCCACCAACAAAAATCAACTTGAAACAAAAAATCAAATCTAACTCAGATCCATTTTTTCCTGAACTTTAAAGGTAAAAAAAAAAACCTAAAATAAATTCTTGTCATCAAATGGAACCATTTAACTCAAACATTGATCGTTTTGGGGGTTTAAATCGTTGTCAACAATATTTTTCTCTCTTTAGTGTCAGAATCTGGCGATCTCTTTCTCTCTCTTCTCTTTTAACCAGAGATCAAAAATAATAAAAATAAATTTTTATGTCAAAATTGAATTTGAAAAGAATTGAGGCACCGAAACAAATCGTATAATTTGTTTTATTTTTGAAGTTAAAGGACCAAAATATATATTTCTTAAAATTTCAGCCACATCATTTATTTTTGATATTTTTTTCATTCTAGTCTTTATTTTTCCACTTCCACAGTTGTTAAGAAAACAAAAATAATTGGCCTTGGATTAAGAACAAATGGTCTAAAATAAAATTTTAAAAATGAAAATGAATTGTCAACAAATAAATAGTGACTTCCACATTGTCAAGAGTATGAATAGTATCGGCTGTATATTATTCACCCCACGCATTTAGTTTTTGAGTTAATAATAATAATAGGTGCCTTGGATGATATTTTTATTTTAAAAACCTGAGAGAGAGCAGCAGCAAAGATAAAATGGCAACAGGGTCTGTGAAAGCGGTGGCTCTCATCACCGGAGACTCTAATGTTAGAGGCTCTCTTCATTTCATTCAAGAACCAAACGGTCTCTCTCTTTTTCTATCTTGCTAAGAAAAGAAAGCATGGTTTTTTTCTTGATTGTATCTGCGTGAAACATGAATGTATGTATGTATATCTACAGGGGCAACACATGTGACAGGGAGGATAGCTGGCTTATCACCAGGCCTTCATGGGTTTCATATTCATGCTCTTGGTGATACCACCAATGGCTGCAATTCCACTGGTATACTCTCTCTTTATACATGTGTGTGTTGTCGCTTCAGAGGGTAAAATGTACTGTTTCTTGCAATTCTTTTTTACGGGTTGGCTGCGGTATTCATATGCATGACTATTTGTTACTATCTTGTTGAATTTGAACTGGGATTTTAAAATTAGAGCAGTAGGTGCTGATTTTAGGCTCGTGATGCTTATCTTCTGTCGACTGCAAGATTATGTTCTTGTTGTTACTGTTGGCACTTCTTTTCAAATTTGATTTTGAAATTTAACTCTGCAACTTTGTTGTGATATTTAGGCTCACGAAGTTCTTATCTTTTATGTATGTGGCTTTTACTTTGGATTGCAGCAGTTTTCATTCATGGTTATAAATTTACTAATGATCTTACTTAATGTTAGGACCTCATTTCAATCCATTAAAGAAGGACCATGGAGCTCCATGTGATAATGAACGTCATGCTGGAGATTTGGGGAACATCATTGCAGGCTCAGATGGTATGCGCTGTTTCTTTTTTCCTATATGAATTTGGTAAGTTGGAGAACCAGGGACTGGTTTAGCTTAATTTTTTCATGTTGCAGGTGTTGCAGAAGTTTCGATCACAGACTTTCAGGTATTTACGGATACCTATAGTGATTGGATTAATGATAGTCTCTTTTGATTTGGAATGGTTTTGTGCTTTATTACTCTGTTCCTCTGGATTAACTTTAAGTTTTTCTGATAATTCAATGCTAGTTTTGGTTTTGGCTCATGTTACATGATCTTGTGATCTTGACAATTTTAGAATTATCAAATGCCATGAGAATCTCAGTCTAATGGTTTTGTGCAGGGTTGCACAGCTGCCCTTGATTTCTTCAGATCTTTTGTTTCATAAAAGTTTTTTACTCGGTGAATCTAGCTTCAATTATTGAACTTCTCTCTCTTGGTTTCAACTTCTAGATACCACTGAGTGGGATGCATTCCATATTGGGGAGGGCTGTTGTTGTGCATGCTGATCCTGATGATCTTGGAAAAGGTAAAGGCTTCTAGATTTGGCTGCAAAATATTTGCATGTTACCTCAGATACTATCACTAGCTTCGCAGAAAACTAGGTATGTGTTGGAAAACAGTGGCTATTTTTTTTCTTATGAAGTAGGTATGAAATTTTTATTTTTGTTATGGTCATAGAGATTATTTATGGGGTGGCCTGATTGTTTATAAGCATCACCCTCATACTTGTAATCAGTTTGCCAAAATTTTAATGTTACGTGAGCTCCTGCATTCTAGCAATCATTCTGTAAGTTTCAGGCTGCTCCTTGTAAAATTCGTATCTGGTATGCTTATATATGCGCTTAACTTTAGTCTGCAACTTGAGTGCCCTTAAGTTATTAAGCTGATATGGACTCGCTTATATCCCCTGATTCAAACTTGCTTCACTTTTATATTTTATCTCGTGCATCAATCTCTGCCTGAGTTTATTGGATTAGGAAGCCTATTGATTTCCTGTTGCTGCTCGTTGCTGTCTTAAACTTTTTGAATTCACATGTTTGTGTTTTGGAGGATGAGCAAGGGTGTGCACCGAATGAATATTCTATGAAGTTCGGTTTAACATGTACATATTATCAACAGTCAGTGCCCTCAACTGTCTTTCCACATATGAAACATAGGCATCATGGTCCAAGTGCTGTTTGCATTAAGCTAAATTTATCTCAAATTCTTATACAAGAATGATCATCTTGACCTGACCTCTCCGACCCGAGCTAGTTTGAAATTGAGGCTTGGTTGTTGTTGTTGTTCCTTGGCCTGACCTTTCCCCATCAGAATTCTTGCATGGAGCAGAATGAAACTAATATCTGTGATTGTGTGGTGAGAAGTTTTATAAGGAATTTAGAATGTAGAAAAAAGGTGAAAAAGTGTGATATGTAAAAGATCCATCCACTATTACTCCCCACTTAACCAGGGCTCGGGGAAAAAATTTTGTACATGCTCTAGAGTCTAGATTTTCTGAAGAAAATTTTGAAATTCACAGTTAAACAAGTCCGGATGCGTGTTCCCAAAACAGGCATTTCATCTAGTCAAATAGTGGAAGAAAATTTTTATTCACATGTTCTGCATGTGATAAGAGGATGGAGAAGCTTACCGTTACTGGGACATTTCTGAGCGCCTAGAGATTTGTGGTATATGATTTTTTGGTGTTTAACATCAACTAAATTGGCTTTTCTTAGTAGAAGAGCAACTAAATTTTTGGAGGTTACAACACAGGAAATCTGTTACCTCTTTGTTGAATGGGACTATTTGGAGAGTATTGCACAACAAAACTCTTGAAGAGGTTGGGATGCAATGCTGTAAACTGGAATCACATTTCTGATCAGTGTTTGTTCACTGAAAGTCTATATCTCCAACATTTCTTTTGATCATTTACTTATTTGGGAATCAAACAATTTTCATATAGATGCCTGTTTTATTATCTGTCCGGGAATAGAAAAAATTCATGTAGATGCTCGTTTCATTATCTGTACTGAAGCATTTTTTTTTTTCAAATTCCAAAATAATGGGCAGGTGGACATGATCTTAGCAAGACAACTGGGAATGCAGGTGCAAGGGTTGGATGTGGTAATATTCCCTACTCTTATGAATTTTTTTATGCTTTCGAGCAAGAACTTTTAGTCATGAGATGGAATGGAGTGGGTGTCACATACTACTTATTTTTCAATTAAAATCCTTTTGCTTATATACAGAAGCCTGACATTTGTTACATTATTTTGGCAGGCATCATTGGGCTCAAATCAT
>Ga0307515_10006949_pt1 | contig 22472 bp, 16 predicted proteins | sample 17_EM_MG_FD_194513 | JGI IMG/M metagenome (GOLD analysis project Ga0307515, IMG submission 194513) | Populus trichocarpa ectomycorrhiza microbial communities from riparian zone in the Pacific Northwest, United States - 17_EM | ecosystem: Host-associated > Plants > Roots > Unclassified | place...
GAACACTCATCAGATTTTTAACTATATCTAGACTTATAGAACTCTGTTTCAAGCGAGATTAGTCTCGTTGGAAAGCTAATACACGAGGCTACAAGTTCTTTGAAGGAAGGAGAACCTAGTTCTGCCTTTGAGATAGTCAAAATTGCTCATCAACAAACACTACCCTACAGGGTCTGTCAAGACCCAATCTCGGTTGATGACCCATAGCTGGGGTTCTACAGTTCCATATTGAGCAAGACCAATTTCTTAGTTATCTAACATCCAAAACTACAATTACTATGAGAAACTTGATCTTAATTCTCTCATCCTTCTACTCGAATTCTCTCCAAAAGTTAGGAGACAAATCTGTCCAGATTCATCAATCTTTCCATTTACACACAACGTCCACAATTTAACTTTTTCTTTATCATCTCAACCCCTGGTCATATCACATATCGTTTAAGACTGTAAAAAAAAAAAGAATATCTTTATAAGAGTCAATTTATCTTATTTATTTCAATCTTCCCTCTTAACGTCAAAATAAAACATTCTTGTCGATTTTACAAACATTCCGAACAATATTCTTCTAAACACAATCAGGGGCAAAATTGCAAGAAAATCAAAGTTTTAGAGTCAATTAAGGGCTAAATTGAAAAAATTCACAGCCATGGACTATTTTGCAAAAGACGTCGAACTATAGGGGCTCAATCGACTAAAATCAGGGTGAAATTGAAGAAATCTAAAAGTTTGATGATCAATTAGAGGTAAAATCAAAGAAATCCCAGACCAAGGACAAAAATAGAAAATGCGTGCATATTGGGGGCTGATATTGTAATTTGACAGGGGCTAAATTGCATTAAATCAAAAGTTTAGCGTCAATAAGGGGTACAATTGAATAAACTCAAAATAAAAAGGACCCAATTGAAATGTGGCCGAAATCCTAATTCATGTTCAAAACAGCGTTGTTTTGTAATAGTTGAAAAAAAGGAACCAGACGATGGTTACTGTTCATTATCTTCTTCACTTTTTTCCCCAAAAAGCTACTTAGATTACCTACTTTGCAGGTGCGATTAATGCCTCTAATCTTCACCAAATTTAACAAAATGTACACGTAAATGATCACTTGACACCCCTCTATACCCCAGTATGGTCCGTTCAGGCCGAGTGACAGCACAACGTCCATGGTGCCGGTCTAAAAAGGCCAACTCGGGTAGCCTTCAACTACCAGATTTGACATTTCACCATGCCTACTTTGAACCAACGGTTGAGATCCTTTCTAGCTGAATCAAGGGTTGAATTTTTTTCCCAATAAAAACAAGATTGCCCTCTTCCACCACCCCAATAAATTGAGGTGGATTTCATGGCCTGAGCATCAAGAAAATCGGGTCCAAACTCAGCCAAAAACCAGCTTTGCCCTGATTCCTAGCCGATACTATTCTCTTTCTCTCTCCACCGTGGCCTTCGACCACCACTACTCTCTCACCACTGTCTTGTCCACAACCATCTCCACCATAAGCATCCAATTGACCACCTCACGTGGTGGTTGCACCACCTCTCCCTCTCCCCTCTATAGTTTCTTCCTCCTCTTCTTCTTCTTGTCTCCTACTCCGCCACAAGGCACCAGCCCTTCCACCGTCCTCTGCCAAACCAGTGACGACAGCCGTAACTTCTGAGCCAGGTGAGCTCCCCTTCCCCTTCTTTTTCTTTTTTTTTTCTTCTTCTTCTTTACTCTATGTTCACAACGTGAACAGTAGACAAGAATTATAATTCACGTCCATTGTTCATATAGTGAACTTCGGGTCAGTCCAGTTCTAGCCCAGCCTAGAAAAAAAACAGAGAAAGAAAGATTTGTTGGGCCGAAATCGGCCCAACCTTTTTTGGGCCAAGATTGACCCAAATCTTCGTCGGGCTAAGAGCAGCCCAGCCCTTTTTGGGTTGAGATTGGCCCAGCCCAACCTATATATTTAATAAAACATGCAAGAAATTATATATATAGTATTATAATATAATGAAAGAACTCCAGTTTTTTTTTTAATTTCTTGCATGTTTTTCTACCAATTTTGCTTAATATTGGGTTGTACTTTTACACTGTAAGATACAAATCTAGTATTTAAATACTGGGTTTTCTCCGAAATATTTCTAAAAAAATTCAAAATTTTTAAATTAATTTTCCTTTTCAAAAAACAAAAAAGAAACAAAAATATTTTGTTTTCATGCATGCGGCTAAATCCTAAAAAGTTTTCCAAGCATATTTTCATAAAAAAAAAAACAAAAAAAATGCATCTTTCTCATGTTTTAAGAAGAAAAAAATAGATATCGTAACCAGTTTATGATTATCCATTAGGATTTAACTAAAATATCAAAAACATTTACCAATTATTTTTTTTATATTAGGGTTTAGATGTAGACTTTAATACATGTGGGGTGTAAAACTACATAATAGAATACATCCTCAAGATTTAAAGGTACAAAGTGTAAAATAAATATGATGCTAAAATTTTAACTTTAGAACGGTTAGGATTAAACCTGATGATGTAGAGATTCTCTCACGAAGGGAGATATACCTTAGACCTTAAAAAATGACGAACGAATAGAAATCCAACATAGAAAAACAATCAAACAATAATGCAGTTTACATTAGGTAAGGTGCACTGGGGGTAATGCGTCTCCCCTTGCACAACCAGTCCATTACCCAGACTTTCATAGACAATAGGTTTCTAGTAACCATAATATTAGGTAGTAACTCCTGAACCTTAATCATAATTTTATGATTAAACCAAAGATCTTTTTTCCCCAACAACAATACCTCATCAAAAGGCACAAATAGCTCGTCACCGCCCCGACGTCGCCCCTACGACATAAACAAAAATGAATTTTAGCAATGCTTTTAGTTTCATAATCCAATTCAAGAAAACCATGCAATAAGTCTCCAATAGACCACTTCCAACAAAGAAATATTTGTATGATAATCCACCATCACAAGAAAATCAAACAACAAAACATATTCAAATCAACAAAACACTTCACATCCCATATTATGTTTCAGCCTTCCTTAATATTTTTGTTGATTCCTCTAGAAGACCAACCTAAAGGGTTTTTAAAGATGTGTACTCTTAAAAGCACATAACCAAGACATGCCATATCATAAAGAATATAAGTTGTGATAAGAAAATTATTGAAGAAACTTTAAAATTGTGTAAAAAGTATTACATGATACTATATTGGATAGCATCTGACAAAAATTTCCATTAAATATAAATGACCAAGTAAATAATAAAGTTGAAAATTATATGGCAATAGTTAAAAATACTATGTTGAATTACAAACCAATGCCAACAAGAAATTGTAATATGGTCATGTCCAATGACACCAAAAAGCAAGATTAAAGAGCTAAAATCTTGGAATCAATAGCTTAATCTAATATTAGAATCAGTGTAATGATATCCAAACACACAATTAGAGCAAACCATGCTCATTATTCAAAATTTCCAACAAAGTCCAAGTTATGAACTTAGCAAGTCCACAAGCTTTGATTGTCAAAGATAAATTCAAGAGAGTTATCTTTGATTTTTGGACTGTTTTAAAAGACACAATATATGAGTGACTTGAAAGAAATGGTAGATTAAAGTTTTGAATCCGTGAGGAGATTAAGGGTTTTGGGGGAGCTTTGGAGAGTAAATTAAGGATTATGGTTTTGAAAGAAAAAGGAGGGAAAAAAAGGAATTGAAGGGGGCTTGATTTCCCAAGCTTCCAACACTTGAGAAACCATTTATTCAAGATAAGAAATGCCTTTAAATAGATTAACTGCATTGAATTTGAGGATTTGTTAATGAATTGTGAATGTTATGCTCTTGTGAGGATGAAATTATATTGATTATGTAATGGATGGGTGTTATTGAGATTGGTTAATGATTATTAGCATGAATTAAGAATGAGTAATGTTTTAATGTAAAAAGATAAAAATTGAAAGGATAAATGCCCATTTATTGGCTTAATTTCGGGCTAGGGAGAAACAAATTTGGGTGATTAGAAATTCTAATGCAATTAATTAAGATTGATGGAGATTTTGGGTTAGGTGAATATTGATGAGTAGAAAAATAGAGAAAAATTAAAAAAAAAAAGATATATTAGTCGTAAAGAAATGAAAGGAAAAAACATATTGGTCACAAAAAAGGAAACCGATTAACTTCATGAAGAAAAAGAAAGGAAATGAACATCGTACATGACTAGAATGGAAATACTTGATACAAATTAATTAAGAATTCAAGATTTATATGGAAAATGGAATTGAGTGATATGATGGATGAATATCCAATGATGTGTTGATTTTATTGATACAAGAGAGGTCATGGGATCCAATCAACAACATTGGACTAGCTCGCGTGTGTAGACATCAGGTAGGTGTTCATTACCTTGTGAGGAATTAGTTAGTTTCTGAATAATAGTTTTATTATTTCTATCGAATCTTTGTCTAAAGTTGTGAATGGAAAGAAAAGGATTTTTGAGAAAACTAACTCCCTGATTAATATAATTAGTGCCCTATTTAATGGGCAATTTGAGAAACTAACTCCCTAGTTAATGGGGTTGGTGCCCTCTTTAATGGGTAATTTGAGAAACTAATTCCCTGATTAATGAGATTAATGCTATGTTTAATGGGCAATTTGAAAAACTAACACCATGGTTAATGGGATTTGTGCCTATTTAAAAGGCAATTGAGAAACTGACTCTTTGGTTAATAAGATTAGTGTCCTAGTTAATGGGCGATTAAGGAAATTTACTTCCTGGTGAATATGATTAACGCCCTGGTTAATGGGCAATTAAAGAGACTAATCTCTTAGATAATGAATACTAGTATCCTGGTGAATGGGTAATTAGAAATCATAATTTGGATGTTGGTGATGGAGAGAAAAAAAGAAGGGGGAGGGCCCAGGTTAGGCTAAAAATGAACATAGTACACTTATAGTATTCAGCATAAAGGTGTCATGTTATAAAATAAGAGAATGGTAGTGAATGATTTATTGATGAACTAAAATTTGGATGTGTGTGTAATCACATTGAATATGGAAAGTAATGATAAATAATTATTGAGTAAAAAGTTGAAAACGCCTATTATAAATCATTTTCAGATTCTTTCTAGCATCGAACGGAGAAGTAGATTTATTAGTTGATGAGTATAATTTTAGAAGAAGTAGAAGAAGTGAACTCAGAACAGGGAAGAAGAAAACAACGACTTTGGATAATTTCTGATATCCTTTATTAAATGCCACTAGGCTTTATATACATGAATGAATAACAATAATGCTAGAAAGTAGGAGAGTAATTAGCAATTCACAAACGGAATCCTTATTATCTGCCAACAACCTAATTAAAACAAACTTGACTTGACTTATTCTATAACAACTTGGAGACAAAGCATGATCCATGTTTATGTGTCTCAACATGTCCCTGCTTCTTCCACAACTCACGTATGTTGCTATACTCACGTCCATGTCACTACTATGCACATATCATTCCCGCTCCCTTAACAATCCTTGTCCTCAAGGATAAAAGTAGGGTATGTCTTGGTAAATCACCTTATGTTCTCCCAAGTGGCATTTTCCACTGGTGCGCCAACCCATTTAACTAAAATTTCATTCTTAGGATGGTATTTTCCTTTGTGAACTACCCAGTGGTCAATGACAGCTTCAGGTTGCGGAAGGATAGTTGCAGTCTCTGAAACAGGAGGGAGCTGAGCTATAGTGGGAGGGATTGAACCTAAATATTTATGTAGCAAGCTGACATGTAATACATTATGAATTTGTGAATCTGGAGGCAATGTTAATTTATAGGACATTAATCCCACCTTTGCAATGACTTGGTAAGGTACATAGAATCCCAAGGCCAGTTTCATAAAGCTCTGAAAGGCTACTAAAGTCTGGCGGTAAGGCTGTAGTTTTAGGTACACATAGTCGCCAATATCAAAGGAGACATCACGACGATGTTGATTAGCTTGGCACTTCATTCGATTTTGAGTGATCAAAATATTCCTTCGTAGCTCATGGAGAACATAATATTGATCACGCAAGTGCTCATTCACTGCTTGAACATTAGAGGTGCCAAGAACATAGGTGAGTATGCTAAGAAGCGGAACACCGGACACTACCTCAAATAGCGTTACCTTAGTTGAAGAGTGGACAGAGGTGTTATAGCTGAATTCTGCCCAAGGAATCCAGTCAAACCATTTTCATGGTTGGTCCCCTACAAAGCATTGTAAATATTGTTCTAGGACTCAGTTAACCACTTCAGTCTGGCCATCCGATTGAGGATGGTAACTAGAGATCATACATAGCTGGGTGCCTTGGAACTGGAATAATGTTTGCCAAAAGGTGCTGATAAATACCTTGTCGCGATCACTAACAATAGAGGTAGGAATGCCATATAATCGAATATATTGGAGATGAAAGCTTTGGCAACAATGATGGCTGTATAGGGATGCTTCAATGGAATGAGGTGGGCATACTTAGACAAGCGATCGACAACCACCATAATACAGCTATATCCATGAGAAGAGGGTAATCCTTCGATGAAGTCCATAAATATGTCAGTCCAGACTTGGTTTGGCACGGGTAGAGGTTGGAGTAACCCTGTTGGTTTCATGCAATTTGTTTTGAAACATTGACGGTTTTCATATTGCTGCAAGAATTCTTCTACTGTGCGGTGCATATTTGGCCAAGAGAAATCCTGCTTAATACAAACGAGTGTGTTATGGAACCTAAAATGCCTACTAATAAGGGTTGCATAGCAGTTGATCAAGATCTGTGGAATTAGAGTAGAAGTGAGACTTAAAAATACCTTGCCTTTCCTGAACCACACCCCGATCATGAACAGGCTTGTTGACTTGAAGTTGGTATACAATGGTTCCTACTGTACTTCCTGTTATAGGGTTGGCCATCAATCTGCCCTTGGAGCAGAGATAGATAAAAACTACAATTCCACCACCCTAGACAATGAATCTGCTCCTTAGTTTTCAGTTCCCTTCTTATACTCGGTCACATAATCATATCCAAGTATCTTAGGTAGCCAACGTGCTTGTGCAAGTGTAGTGATCCGTTGCTCCATGATATATTTGAAACTCCTCTAGATCTATGCGAACCGTGAATGGTTTCCCAAATAGATATGGTCGCCATTTCTGAATTGCTTTAATGATGGCCAACATCTCTTTCTTATAGGTGGATAAGGTTAAAGAGGAATCTTTTAATGCTTCACTAAAATACACCACTGGCTGGTCTTGTTGGGAGAGTATTGCACCAATTCCAATTCCACTAGAATCACATTCGATCACGAATCTTTGAGAGAAATCTGGCAGGTGCAAGATCGATGGATTAGTTAAGGCTTCCTTCAACTTTCTAAAAGCCATATTGGCCTTTTCATTCCATTGGAATCCCTCCTTGGTCAGCAATCAGGTAAGCAGTGCTGCTAAACTTCCAAAGTGACAAATGAATTTTTAATAATACCCGGTCAACCCCAAAAATCCACAGACTCCCTTGGTTGTGGTAGGTGTAGGCCACTCAACAATCGCTTGTATTTTGGTGGGATCAATGAAAACTTCTTTTTACGAAATGATATGGCCGAGGTAGTCAACTTGTGTAACTCCGAATCGACACTTTGACTCCTTAGCAAACAATTCATTGTTTACCAAAATTTTCAAAACAGTGTGCAAATGAGTGAGATGGTCGTAGATCCAATTCATTACGACAAACTCATAATGCCCTTCGTGCATTCAGAAAGTTGTCTTAGGGATGTCACCTTCTCGTACCTGGATTTGATGATAGTCGGGTTGTAGATCCAATTTGAAATAGTATCGGGATCCATGCAGTTCATCCAAAAGTTCATCGATCATCATAATTGGGTATTTATCTTTAATAGTGATTTCATTCAAGGCTTGATAGTCCATACAAAATCGCCAAGCTCCATCTGCTTTTTTAACTAGCAAAACAGGTGGTGAGAATGGACTATTACTTGGCCTTATAAATTCTGACTTTAAAAGTTCTTACACCATTCTTTTTATCTTGGCTTTTTGGTAATAGAGGTATCAGTAGGGTCTCACACGCACTGGTCTCGAATTTGGTTGCAATGGCATGTGATGGTTATTGGATCTTTTGGGAGGTAAGCTGGTGGGCTGTTCAAACATGTGTGAGAATTTAGATAGAAGGCTATTCATCTTAGGAGGATGGTGTATAGTGTTTTTACTGGGATAGAAAGGAATTATTTGAAGGAATAAGTCGAACCCCTGTAGCTCATAAAACTTTTTACTTGTGAAAGCTTCGTTGTCTGTGTGCTTCAGTCTATGAAAGATGTATGTTTCTCCCTGCTTTTTGTAGCTCATAATAATCTTTTTGAAATCCATTTCAATGGGGCCAAAGGTTTTAAGCCATTGTACACCCAATATTAATTGACAAGCGGTGATTGGAAGGATATAGTAATTGACAGTGATGGTTTGCCCTTGAATGTTCAGTATGAGACACTGGCATTGTCCATTGCAGGTAATCTTCTTCCAGGTAGCGACCATGACGTTAAACTGCTTACTGCAGTTTACTAACAATCCAAACTTAGAGACCACCGCTTGATCAATGAAGTTATGAGTGTTGCCTTCATCGATGAGTACTGTTACACTCTTGTTCCTCAAAATTCCCCAACACATGTAAGGTTTGGGGGTGTTCGGCACCAGCAATGGCATGAAACAAGATTTCTGGTATGTCCTCGAAATTTATCATTTCCTGAGAATCATCAGTACCTTCCTCAAGGCTCGTGTGGGAAGTGTCTTCGATCATAAACAATTATGGGCGTTCACAGCGATGGCCTAGAATAAATTTCTCATCACAATAATAACACAATCCTTTTTCTCGCCGTTCTCGAGCTTCTTGATTGGTTATCCTCCGGAATGATGTTGGGGGAGGATTTGCTTGCTGGGATGTCGGTGGTCTGAGGATGCCTGCTGTTGGATTGGTTGGTGCTATGGACGCCAGCATAATGTGTGATGAATGGGTTGGAAGACTGGATTTCTTATGCAATAGATTGTGCTCCTCAATTAGTCGTGCAACCTCGATTGCATCTGCCAATGTGTGAGGCTGTTTGATCTTGACATCAATACGAATATCATCTCGAAGACCTGCAACAAAACATCCTATTAGGAAACCTTCAGGCAGGCCGTCAACTTGATGGGAGAGACTTTCGAAGGCTTCCTGGTAGGTTGCCACAATGGTGGTTTTGTCTGAGATGCGTGAGTGACTCCGATGGATCCTCGTATTCGGTGGGTCCAAAGCGTAGCAAAATTGCCTAGACAAACTCGCTCCACTTGAGCGGTCCTCGAAACTTGTTCATCCATCTATACCATTGAAGGATAATTACATCTTGGTGGAAGGAAACTAACTGGACTTGCTGAGCAAATGCAATGTCATGAAAATCAAAATATTGCTCTGCTTTATACACCCAACCTGTGGGATCAATACCATCGAAGCGTGGAAAGGAGAGTTTGAGGTAGGGATGAGGCTGACCATTGGTGTTAAGAGAACAGGAAGTGTGGAATTGTGACAATCCTTCTGGTGCGAATGGGTTGATTTCAGAAGAGTTGGGATTTGGGTTTCGGATGGTGCAAAGAGCTTGGAGTTTGGTTAACACTACTTGTAAAGTAGAGTTTACCTTATCAAAACTTGACTCATGCCCAGCTAAGGCTTCATTGACCTCGTTATGGAATTCGGCATTACTTTTTCCACGAGTGTCCATGATAACCTGGCTCTGATACCACTGATGAGTATAATTTTAGAAGAAGTGAACTCAGAACAGGGAAAAAGAAAACAACAGCTTTGGATAATTTCTGATATCCTTTATTGAAGGCCACCAGGCTTTATATACATGAATGAATAACAATAATGCTAGAAAGTAGGAGAGTAATTAGCAATTCCCAAAAGGAATCCTTATTAACTGCCAACAACCTAATTAAAACAAACTTGACTTGACTTATTCTATAACAACTTGGCGACAAAGCATGATCCACGTCCATGTGTCTCAACATGTCCCTGCTTCTGCCACAACTCACGTTTATTGCTATACTCACGTCCATGTCACTACTGTGCACATATCATTAGTGTGTGTATTTTGTAAAATCAAACCGATATAATATGGGAAGACTATATTTTGTTGTAATATAATTTTGTAATGAAATTGTGTTTACCTATTGAATTTAATTATGGATATTGTAATTAAGGAAGTTGTTTCTTTTGTATGCATTGCATAAATTGTTCATCCATTTAAGTTTTATATTCATTTTTAGTTATAATTTAAATTTTGTTACTATTTAATTTTATTGAATGAATGTTGAAGAAAATGAATGTTGGTGTGACAATTAAATTATGAGAGTCCTGAATGGTGGGATAAGTGATATTTAGACTACTAGCAAGTTGTGAATATATTGAGTCAATAACTTGGTATTGAAAATATAAAGAAAACTTTGCTAAATTTTCAATAATAATAATAATCATTATAATTGATATCAATTCAAGAAAATTGGGGTTGTTACAAAAACTAACAAGACAACAATAAGTAATGACATGACTTGAAAGGAATAATGATTGAAAGAAGATTCTCGCAATGTCTTCACGATGGAGGAAGGAAAAAAACTGAAATGCTTTTATTGTTCGCGAACAAAAAAACACGTTTCAAGAGTCATTAAAGTGTCAATACTTCTTTAACCTCCTGCAAATCCAGGGCAAGAAAAAGAAATTAACAACAAAAAGAAATAAAAAAAAAGAGGGTTGTAAAAATACCACAAAGAGAGAGATCAAAAGAAATGCATTAAATTTTCATATTAACAATAACACACGAAAAAAGCTCTAGAAGACAGTATAAACATGACTAGAGTGTTTAGAGCTAACATTAGTTGCAATAAAAATATTAAATTTTTAAAAAACAAATAAACAACTAAAACATAACAATAAACTCCATAATAAGCTTAAAAGATTTTAATTTTTTTGCTTAAGATTACCTTAGAATCGATGGATTTGAGCTTTACTCGAAATCTTATTATAGTTATTATGAATAAAACTAGAACGAGATAGATGATTTAGGGTAAAAAGGAGAACAAGAAAGGGGAGAGAGAGGGAGGAGGAGGGAGGTATGGGTGGCGACTACTGCAAAAACTCAAAAGGAATTTAGAATTAGGTTAGTTATCAATAGCAGGAGAACAAGAGAGATAGTGAGAAGGGGAGGGAGCAGGGGGAGGGGCGACAAAAACAAAAATCAAAAGGGAGAATATATTTTAGGGTTAGGTTATATTTCTTTTTATACCCTATTTATTTTTTAGACGATTCAAATTCAGTTGAACCGGTCTAGTTTGGCCAAGTTTAATCGGTTTCACCTTTTTGAAACCGAAATCAAACAGGTGATTTTTTTGTTTTTTAAATCAATTTATTCAGTTTTATCTCAATTATTTTTTGGTTAATTTTTTTATATTTTTTTATTTACTTGGTTGATCTATTTTTAAAACACCATTAATAATAGATATTAGTAGGTAAAAATGAGTTGAAAAAGATTTCGTAATAAATAAATAAAAACAAAGAAAGAAAACAATATCATGGTTGGAAAAAATCACTAACAAAATCAATACCCTGGCCTTTCTTTTAATAACAAGCCACAAAAACATTGGGTTAATCATGCTGGCTTATTACATGTAGATCAAAGGTTAAGACAAGGTAATACATTAAAGTCTAATTGTTTTTATATTTTTAAAGTGTTTTTTTAATTAAATATTTATTTATTTTTTTCTTTGCTTCAAATAATTTGTTTTTGATGTATTTAGATCGTTTTGATGTGCTGATGTCAATTTTAAATCTAGAAAAACTTAGCTCAATTTAGTGGCTAGAAATAAAACCAGCAGACGATGTCATCTGTTTTATTTTATTTTTAAAAAGTTAAACATAAAAAATGAGGAGGCTAACACTCCATGGCTTCTTTCTATTAGATCAGGCATGCATGCCCCAATCTCTCTAGCCTGAGTGTCGTCCCCTCTATATGATTTTTATTTTTAGAATTTTTTTTCTTTATGAATTCTAATTTAAATGCACTTTAAAATAAAATACTTAACATGATTTTTAAATTGTTGTTCAAATTGCCATAGTTTTTAAGTAATATTATAGCTTTTAATGGGAATGTTAAAAATATTGTTTTAAAATATTTTATATCTAATATACAAAAACAATTAAAATGCACTCATGAATTTTCATTGTTCATTTTTTAATAGATTTTTGTATTATTTTATCATATTAATTATTATTTTTTACATTCAATCACATACAAAATATCAAAATATTATTATAATATTTTTTTATTAAAACTTTCTTTTGAGATCATGATTGTTTTTTAAAAAAACATAGTGCTTACAATAAAACATTTCTACTTCATAATTATCATTCCTATAAATATCTATTTTTATTATTATATAATTAATAAAAAATAGATTCTGAAAAGCAAAGTTCTAAAACCTGGTCATGCCTACAATCCAGGTCATGGGTTGGTTGGGTTAACTTGAATCAATCCAAAACATTATCGTTTTGATATTTAAAATAAACATATTAAGACAACATCATCTTAAAAAAATTTTAAGTCAAATTGAGTTTTTACCGATGGAGTCAAGTCGTGCATGGACTTATTAGATTGATTGAGTTACACTGGGTTAACTTTCATCCAATTTAATTTAAAATCTAGCCTAAATAGGTGTTAACTCGACAAGTTATCATGTTGACTCACTATAACAAATCAAATTTAATAATATTGCTACATATTTTCTAGTAGAAGCGCACATTAAACTAGTATTGTTCATCTATACTACGAAGGTAAATTTATTGTGACATTCCCTTTCACGTGAAAGGGAAATGTTTCCTCCACGTTCAAAAGCTCTCATCTTTCATGAATAAAAAACTCTTTTGATACTTGAATGAAAGTGACATAAATCTCATCCTTTTTTTTATTTCAAAATGAAATAAAACTCTAATTAGATCTTACTATGGCCAAGTAACCGCATAAATATGCTTAAACTCAAATACACTTTAGGTGATATTTTGAAGCGAGTTTCAACATGTTTTTCATTAATATTTGAGTTTTTTTATTTTAAATTAATTTTTTATGTTTTTTTTATTTTTTTAATATACTGATGTCAAAAATAAAAAATAAAAAATAAAAAATAAATATATTATTTTGATATTTTTCTGAGCAAAAAGTACTTTGAAAAGCAACAACTACTACACTTTCAAACACCCTCTTAATCTTGAGTAGTTGTATCACTTTAAATTTACTTTCTATTTTGATCATGAAATAAAATGATATATTTGAGATTAACAATGAAACCTAGCTTGATTATATGAATTATAATCTATTCTCTCATGTCTTGATTTTTTGTTATGTTTACATAGTTAAGGTGAATTTGCCCATGTGAAATGTATTTTTATATAGTTTCCAGGTGTTAATCATGTTTCTTATATAAAAAAAATCAAGACCTATCTAAATTACAGAAAATTTTATAATGCTCGGGGAGTAATTAGTGGTATCTTAGTAGTTATTTTTTAGATCCACATTAAAAATGAAATAGACATGAAAAAAAATTATAACTCACCAAAAATAATAAGAATATCTTTACATATAATTTTCATCTCCTACTTATATATATATATTTTTCTAGAGAGTAATTAATAGGATGTCATTGATTACTCTATGAACATCATAAAATTTGTCGCTAGATTACAACATGTAAAGTTTTAATATTTTTAAACCAATAATTTTAGTTTTTTTCTCATAATTTAATATTTTTTTAAAATAATTATAAGCAAAAATATTTTATATATATATATACAATACTAGAATCTTTATAATAAACTAGAAATGTGTATGAGGGAATTCCTGGGCCTAAATAAACTTTTGTTAGGCCTGAACTTGAGGAGACGGCCCAGAACTGAGCTGAGCTTGCAATTGGCCCAAGCCCTGTGTGATTTTCTTGGCTCAAACCTGTATATCCCTCGTCGTGTCACTAATAAATGATTAGATCCTCTCCAGGCCATATTGCTTTGCCAAAACGGGAAGAAAATAAATAAATAAATAAAGGTATTTTTCACGAGGACAATCATAGCAACCTCGCAAGACTAAAATTCACAAATCCGTAAATATATATATATATGATAACAGTTAAAACAACGATGATGATATATCATGAGAACGACAGAAGTTAGTGATGATGATGTATTAATGGTTAAGATTATTGAATGATATTTTAAATATATTATTATTGTCTATAAAATATTGTTTAAGTATAGCTGAAAATACTGGTTATTTTCCAGATTCTGGTCAGCAGCAGAATGCTCACCAACCTTAACAAACTTAATGTCTTTAATGATATCCCTGTCCTTGTTTTCCAAGCCCCATTTGTCTTAATTCCTAAAACAGCTTCCATGGCAGCATGATTAGGACATCTAACCCAGGCCTGTGTAGAGAGAGGGTGTGACAGGTAAAGATGGATGGAGCCATGATGTTGCATGCGCATGCAGCATCATAAGGCAGGCAAAAAGACATGCGTTAGATGCATGCCGTGTCCTTGTGTCTGCTACCTGTTCCACTAATTAATTTGTCTCTTCCCTAATAATGTTCTTTACACTTCTACTAATATTTTCCTTCACCCCCTTTTTTAAGAAGATTATTTATGGAATTTAACATTTTTTCACTTCCCATTTTCTGATCAAGACACCGATCTGATTGGCCTGTTCACTTTATTGGGTCAACGCCGAGTGCTTCCTCGCATTAGACCATATTTACTAGTGCACTAATTTGTTTTCTAGGATCTACCATCATTGATCAGATAATTAGTGGGTTAACACTAGCAATTAATTGCTAACGAGGGGGATTGCTTTGAAACATAGCTACCAGATCAGATCGGTTCAAGTCTAGGGTTATGGGTTGACTTGGTCAATTTATAAGACAACAAATCAATCTGAATTTGTTCCAAAACAACATTGTTTTCTTTAAAAAAAAATTAAAAACATAATTTGAGGAAAAAAAAAACTAAATCGATATTGTTTTTGACAATAACTTAATTTTTTTTTAGAATTGACTTGACTAAGTCTTATTCAAGTTTGACTAAATCAACTCGTTATTTATTTCAAAAACAAACATAACTTAGTTCTAATTTGATGAATCACCACCAAATCAACACACTAGATTAAACCGGGTTTGACAACTATGCTTTAAAATGTTTTTATATGTTTTTTAATTTAGATAGCCTAAGTGTGTTGTTAGTTTATAAGATACTTGTATTGATCCTTTGTAGTATGTTTTACTTCTTGTTTCTAGATGTAAGATTTCCAGACAACCCACCAACTTATTTATGTTTCCTTTTCTTCTAATTTACAGATTACATATATAATTTTGAATTCTCTAACAACATGTTTGTTGACCCATTTCTTCAAAAGACAGTAGCAGCAGATGTCATGTTAGTTGTGTATTTATACTCTTTTTTTGGGTTGTAGTACAAGTTGTTCATATTAAAATTTATTTATTTTTTATTTTAAATTAATTTTTTAATATTCTTAAATCATTCTATATTAAAAATAAATTTTTTAAAAAATAAAAAATATATATCATTTTAATATATTTTCAAATAAAAAAATTAAAAAAAACAATTTTTGACACCAACATTCCTCGCCAAATAAAATCAGTCCAAATCTCAAAATCTTATCAATCCAACAATCCCATTTTCATTTGTTCCTCCAATCAATGAACTCAACATGCTATAAAATCAAACACAGCTTCAAAAAATAATTTCGAGGAAGATTTTGATTCTTTCACAGCCAAACAATATAAAATTATCCTGTAACCATTTTTTTCACTTCACCTAAGTTGTATTTTATTAGTATTCCAGAATAAAACAAAACATATAAAATAAAAATATATTTAGTTGAAAAGATAGAAATATAAATATTTTAATACATTTATCTTTAAGATAATTTTATAATAAAATTTTATATTTTTAAAATAAAAAGTTTAGAAAGAATATTTCCATTGTTTAACCATCTCGGTTTTTTATTTAAAAATAAATAAATAAACATTACCTTAGCCCTCACTAGCACGCAGGGAAAAAAAAAACTGATTATTGCAAAAATCCACTTCTTTGCTTGGTATAACAAATATATCATACCAGATGTCAAAATATGGTTGGAGGTATAGCTGACCAGCCACCCTGTAATCAAATCCAGGGCCAGGAGGGAAATCATGCGGTGGTTCAGCTCTGATACCTCCCAGTGGAACTCACTTCATTTTCATTTACTCTTACCAATTTGACCATTTGCTACATCACCAAGAGAGGCACGTCAGAACGTTTGGTATTACGTTTGTAACTGTATTTCGTTCAAATTTGAATTTTTTTTTTTTTGCTAAAATTGAGTGCGGTTTGTACTTTTTGGATCGTTTTGATGTGCTGATATCAAAAATGATTTTTAAAAAATAAAAAAACATCATGGCATACATTTCGGCACGAAAAGCTATTTGAAAAGCACCCGCAACCACACTGCCAAACACGCTATTAATTATTTTACCTGCGTACTGCATTGATACAGTGAGAAGGATTTTTTTTTATCACCAGTTATCCATACCAAGGCTCGATTATCAATTTTGGAGGTGCATTTGTTTTTTTTAAAATATTTTTTTATTTGGAAATATATTAAAATAATATATTTATTTATTTTTTAAAATTTATTTTTATATTAACATATTTGAAGCAATAAACTCAGTGTTTTTCACATGCTAGAATTTTGAAGTTTTGATTTAATTGATAAATGAACTGTCATTTTTTAATTTGAGTATGAAACAAGATCATGAAAAAACATTTTTTTTCATAAATAAATTAGTTTAAATGTTGATATAGATGGAGACTTGAGACTTAGAAAAAGAATATAATTTTAACATACCAAACTTAATTCAAAAATATCTTTATCATTAAAAAAATAATCTTAATACTTGGAAGTTGATTTGAAAACATTATTCTTTTGCATAAAATATTTTATTATATTTATAAGTAATATTATGAAAATTACAATGGTAATAGAATGATAATAATGTATTATGATGATAAAAAAACTATAATAATTATAGGGTGAGAGTAAATAGTAGTCGTGGTGTGACAAGATAAATAAATGGTGATTATAATAATAATAATAATGATGAGATAATAAAAATAAAAATAATATATGTGACCGCGGCAGCAGCTAAATAGTAATGGTAGTTGGGATGATTAAATGATATTATAAATATATTAACACAAATAAATGATTTTTTTAATTCACGAGCTAAAGATATTTTTTAATAATTGAATTAAATATTCCATGTTAATCAATTTTATTTTTTAATAATTTATAAAAAAATATTCACATAAAAATAAAAAAATATATTTTTTTATGCAAAACAAACTCTCAAAACTATTTGAGCATATGCAAAAAAAAAAAAAAAAAAAAAAGAAGAGTGTCTCTCACACGTCACCGGAAGGGAGTCAAAAATAGGAGGACGAGGGAGACTTAGTAGAGACTAGAAAGAAAGAAAGCAGTACAAGTTGCGAGAAAACATATCCACAGTCTCTTTATACTCTTTACTTTTTATTAAAAAAAACTCAAATCATTAAAAATATATATTTATATTTTAGTGTCTGATAAGCAGGTGCAAGACCCGATCCAGGAAAGGTCATGATCGACCTCCCAATATATATATTTTTTTAAAAGTATCAAAACAACTCTTTTTGACCCAATATTTTTTTTTAATGAATGAGTTGAGATCCGAGTTTTGATCAATCCAAGTAAAAAATCAATAAAATCAACGAGTCATCTTGAGTTACTCACCAAGTCAATCAGATTTATTTTTTTTTCCAATCCAAACCAGTTTAAACTCAGGTCCGACGTCTTGAATTTTACAACCATGCCCTATAATAATAATAATAATAATAATAATAATAATAATCCATCAGCATATGCTTTTTTCCTTGTTTTGTGCAGCACAGCAACAGCAGGAAGAAGCAACTCATAGTTTTTTTTTTTGACTGTGGTGTGCCCAACTCCAAATCATTACTTCCCCTTTTCCTTTTCTCTCAAAAAAAGCCACCACTCTCTCTCTCTCCCTCCCTTGTTCCTTTTTAGAAAAATAAATAAAAAATCGATTGCTAATAAGGGTTTTTGAGTGACACAGAGAGGAGGGATTGTGGACTGTAATGAGGAAGAAGAGTGACAGCAAATGGGGTGTGTGTTCGGGAAAGAGCTGAATGCGAAGAAATGTGCGGTGGAGAGAGAGGGTGGTGGTGGAGAGCGGAGGAGAGAAGTGGAAGTTAGGGTTGCGAAGGCGGAGGAGAATGAGGTTTGTAATGGAGAAAATGAGAAGGGAAATAATAATGACGTGGTGGAGGAAAGACGGAGAAGAGAAAAGAGGAATAGGTCTTCAAAACCTAATCCGAGATTAGGTAATGCTCCTAAGCATATACATGGTGAACAGGTTGCTGCTGGCTGGCCTTCCTGGCTCTCTGCTGTTGCTGGTGAAGCTATCAATGGTTGGACCCCTCGTCGCGCTGATACCTTTGAAAAACTTGATAAGGTACATATGTTTTTGTTGTTGTTGTTGTCAAGTTGGTTAATGTCAATGATAATGTGCTGTTTTTTTTTGTGTGTCAGTGTTCGATTTCGCAAGTGGTTGTTGTTTAATGTTGCTATAATTAGACAGAATGTGATTATGTTCTTAGAAGTGTTGAGCTTATTTGATGAAATGGGTTTTTGTTTTATGGGATTCTGAGAATATAAGAAAGAGAATAAGCTGAGTTATTGATTTTTTAAGTTATTTGTTGTTGAGGGTGGGGTATGATTTTGTAATTAATCTGTTGCTGCTGCTGCTGCTGCTGTTGTTTTCAGATTGGGCAAGGGACATATAGTAATGTGTACAAAGCCAGGGATACATTGACGGGGAAAATTGTTGCATTGAAGAAGGTTCGGTTTGACAATTTGGAGCCCGAGAGTGTCAAGTTCATGGCTAGGGAGATTTTGATTTTGCGTCGATTGGATCATCCCAATGTTGTGAAACTAGAAGGTTTGGTGACATCAAGGATGTCTTGTAGTTTATATCTTGTATTTGAGTACATGGAACATGATTTAGCTGGACTTGCAGCGAGTCCTAATATCAAGTTCACGGAGCCTCAGGTGGTTAATTTGTTATTGTGCTAGTTGTTGTTTGTGTGATTTGATATATGTGGCTTTCATCTTATATGTAAGAATATGGCAGGTGAAATGTTACATGCATCAGTTGTTATCCGGCCTTGAACATTGTCACAATCGCTGTGTGCTCCATCGTGATATTAAAGGTTCAAATCTTCTTATTGGCAATGATGGAGTTCTCAAAATTGCTGACTTTGGGCTGGCTTCCTTTTTTGATCCTAATCACAAGCAGCCTATGACTAGCAGGGTGGTTACCCTATGGTACCGACCCCCAGAGCTTCTTCTCGGGGCCACTGATTATGGTGTTGGTGTGGACCTCTGGAGTGCTGGTTGCATTCTCGCTGAGTTATTGGCTGGAAAGCCTATCATGCCTGGTCGTACCGAGGTAACATTATTGATTTATTCAGTTTCATCCACCACCACATTCTTACATCATCCAGAGATGCTTCATCTAGACTGTTCAGTGTTGCAGGATGTCAATTATTTCTTTTGTCACATGTTTCTTGTTATATCATTAACTACGTGTTTCATTTGTTTGCTTACGTTACTGCTTTGGCTGACCAAGAAAGTGAACACTTTAGCAGTTTATTGGAAAGATGATCAAATGATGTAGCAGAAGCGCTTTTATTGTTATGCATGCGAAGGATTTCTCTTTGTATACTAATGTTAATTTTATCATTGAATGCTAGTTTGGGATTAAGGCTTGGTTGTTATGGTTGTTGTATAGGTGGAGCAACTACACAAGATATTTAAACTATGTGGCTCCCCATCTGAAGAGTATTGGAAAAAGTCAAAGCTGCCACATGCAACCATATTTAAGCCCCAACAATCATACAAGCGATGTATAGCTGAGACTTTTAAAGACTTTCCACCATCATCACTGCCTCTAATTGAGACTCTTCTTGCAATTGACCCAGCAGAACGTCGAACTGCTACAGCTGCATTGAGGAGTGAAGTGAGTCTTTGTTCCATAATACATTACTACATCTTCTCTTCAGCAGCATCTTCTTCCACTATATTCTACCGTGATGTGTATGAACTAGGACACTTGATTGAAAATGTGCTTCTTTGGTTACATTCACTCTGAGACACACTGCAGTACATAATCTACTTGCAGTTTACTATTTCTCAGGATTGTCTCTGGTCTCTTCATTATTATTTAAACTTTGCTATCTTGACATGATTTGATGCAATCAAGGAGAATGAGCAGAGGATTTTGGATGTTCAGTTTTGGCCTTTTCTTTATTTGATAGAATGTTTCTGCTTTGCACTGGTTGGACTTGGATAGAACTCAAACCAAGCTCCTGTGTTCTCCTAGCTCAGCTATCGACTGTTCAACCCTGGTTGGATTTGAACATTTGTAGGCCTCCTCTGACCTAACCAAGATTATTTGCTTCCCTACAGGATTACTGCTGACCATATCTAGTATTACTGCAGACAGGATTTGGATCACTTACTGATAATTAAACCCACTTGAAGCCATTAATGTTTGTCAAAACTCTTGATTCACCTTTCTTTATCATCTGTTGTTGGAAATGTTTCTGTGTAATCTGTTAAAAGATGACATGCTTTCTTCAGTACAATATGTTTTTCCCTGAAATTTATGGGAGATCAAAGTTTTTTTAGGATTGTTAGTTCAGCAGTGAAGTGAGAAACTCCGTTCAAAGCAAAGGCCTTGTAAAGTAAAGAAGCACAGCTTGAATGAGCTTTTGGACTGGCCAACCCTGAGTTGATTCAGTTTGGTTTAATGAATTTTAGTTAGAATGGGTTGCATTCGTAGTCTAAGCACTGCTGTTTATAGAAATCACGGTTTTTATATCCAAAACTGTGCCAAGCAGCTTTCAGTTAGAATATATTCAAGCTTCTTTCTTTTCAACTATTGTGGCTTTATGTCATTGTAATTGGTTGTTCTTTTGTCTTTCAGTTCTTCACTACCAAGCCTTATGCTTGTGATCCTTCCAGTCTTCCAAAATATCCTCCGAGCAAGGAAATGGATGCTAAATTACGTGATGAAGAAAGTAGAAGGTGGGGTGGCTTGAATATGCTCAATCTTAATATTTGTTTCGGTCACTTGCATGGTAGATTTTATCTCTAGAATGTGAAGAAAGTTAAACTCCGACTGGTATTTTATTACGCTGGAAAAAAAAGCAGAACACAAATTGCAGAAAACATCATGTTAAAAAAATAGGACAATGTTTATCTGCCCTTTCATAAACTAAAGGTCACCTGTAAGGCATTTTCTCCTATAATACTCAAATTGCAGAAAACATCATGTTAATAATTCTTTCTTCTTTCCTGTTATGCTCCTTTTATCCATTGATGCATGAATTTATGCATGTGTAGTTTATCTATTCCTTTATTATTTCTGTGCCACCTTCTACATTTTCCTTTTTCCCTCTGCCTCATTATGTAATTTGTAGCAATCTTCATTGCTGTAGATTGAGAGCAGTTGGGAAGGCTAGTGCTGATGGTATGAAGAAGGCACGCTCACGTGACCGGGTTGCAAGGGCAAATCCTGCTCCAGAAGCTAATGCTGAACTTCAAGCTAATCTTGATGTAAGTCAGATAAGCTGCATTCTCCATGAACAGTTCTACATTTCTTATGTTTATGTTGTTTTCACTGCATTATAAATTTGCTAGGCTCTATGCATTTGCTAGATAAGGAAATCAGTTATCTTTTACATTAGAGGCAATTTCATTTGCTTTATGTAGACTTTTATAGGAAAAGGAATCTGCAAAGTACTTCCCCTTGGTCAGACATGTTCTGCACTGTCTAGCATAAACGGTTACATTTCTTCTTCATGAGCAGAATCGCATGGATCACTATATAGTTGCCTCAAGTTGTAAACCACTTCAGTTCTTGGGAAAACTAACCCCAGCAGAAGAATGGCACAAATACTGGAGTTGTTGGGTGAAGGTAAAATGGATGATTATGGATGCAAAGTATTTGAAAGGGAAAATCAGAATATACCCTATGGATAATAGGCTGGGTAAATGTCTTTGCACCAGTTTTCTGGGCTGGTGTAGACCAATCAAGCACAGATGATCATATTCTCCAAATTTTTACTGTTTCAGAAAAAATCATTACACAGCTATGTACTTGGGAGCCCATGAATATATATATATATATATATCTCCTGAATTTTGGTCATAGTCTATAGATATGGATTTGGTTACAGCTTTCTGGTGAAAGTTTGGGGTGTGAGAAAATGGCATTTCGCAACATTGCGGTCACTGGGT
>Ga0307515_10006950_pt1 | contig 22469 bp, 8 predicted proteins | sample 17_EM_MG_FD_194513 | JGI IMG/M metagenome (GOLD analysis project Ga0307515, IMG submission 194513) | Populus trichocarpa ectomycorrhiza microbial communities from riparian zone in the Pacific Northwest, United States - 17_EM | ecosystem: Host-associated > Plants > Roots > Unclassified | place...
TGAAACTAGGAGCAGAGCATGTGGGATCACTGAGAAACTCGCCCTTGCATTTTAGCTTCTAGCACACCTCCTGCTGGGGCACCAATTCGTATAAAGAAGAATCTGAGAACTTGTGGAGATGGCCACAGAGTTATGAAGTTTGCTCCAGAGATTCATGACAGGTTATTGTGGAAGATTTCAACCGGTTTCACCAGTTCACCAATGGTTTGTGTTCCTGCATAGATTATTGGTGACCGATTGTTTTACAATATCTTGGAAATTCAGTCTCATAAGGAATATTAATCTAGCTCTGGAAAAATACCAATAATACAGCTGCTCAACACTTATCTTCACATGGAGAAGTTTAATCCGAGTTAAAACATGTCAAGCAAACCTCTGTTTGCAGGCCTCTCTTAAAACATCATCCGAGTAGCTGAAATCATCCCCCCAGCATATGCTCATTTGCTTTGCTTTCCCTTGACTGGGTTGTTCTGATTTAAGTTCGAAAATTTAAAACTATGGCTGCCTTTATTTTGATGCTGTAATAAAGGACGGCGTTCAGGGTGCAGTGTCCGTCAACGAATGCTTATATTCGAGTCACAGCTTGTCAGTGAGGACCTTCCATGCCCGGGGTCTGCTCAACTGGGAACTCAAGAATCAAGATTAGTTTTGCAGTACTCACTGGGATTATCGTATGAACAGGAATCACTTTGAAGGTATTTGTTCTTATTTATAGCTTAGTTTACTATACTTGCTTCTATTATTTACACTTGCAAAGAAACTACATAAAGAGTACCATTCAGATAGTAGATGAGGGCTTCAAGAAAACTTAGAACTATTCACTAGCAAATGAGAATCCTGCACACAAGATCCATCTATATATTCACAAACACAATAGAGAGATAGATCCGCGTGCGCGTGTATACATGCAGGAAAAGTATACAAACCAGATAAACAGGCCCTTGAGAAGCAGAGTGATGAGGAGAGGGAGGAATGATCGGAAACCTATGGGATGGGTGGAGTAGGGAAAATAACAAGTAATATCTCAAAAACCAAAGTTATCTTCCCCGCTCACCCACCCGATAACCTTCCGAAAATCCTACTCCCTCTCCATTTCCTCCCAAATATGCTGACTTACAAGCGGCTACCGAAGCAGCTATGAACGCTTATCCTGGCCTTCCATCCCTTTATATTGTGTTGCCAATTTCCAACCCTAGCTACTTTAGTTGTTCACCGCCAGATCAAGGGCATCTCTTTGGGGAAACAATGATCTTGGCCGTTCATTTCAACCTTTTAGTCAATGAACATGGAATGCTTTGGCAGTTCCTTTTCACCTTTCCCACATGGATACTGTCGGTCGCTTTAGTGAAAGCCCCTTAGGGTTTTTCCCTCTATGGGCTTATTTTTGTGACATGTTTGGGCTTATTCATATTTCATGTATGTTGATTGAGGATTCTGGCAGTGGCAAGGCCCATTATCTTACAAATTAGAGCATGGCCTCAAAATCCGGATTCACAGAGTCTTCCCCATCAGGGATAGTTTTGAGTCCAGTGACTATTAACCAGTAAACATTTTTTCTTTTGGCAAAATGTCGTAGCAAGGTGATGACAACCAATGATTTTCAAAGTTACGGTAGAGACAGAAGCTGACAGGATTAGGAACTGAAGATGATGAGGATATGAGTTCTGATTGTTTTTTAATATAGATTAAGATTTTCTTCATTATATATTCTTCAGCGATCATAGCTCTGGTTAAGCTATACTAGAGGGCTATAAATAGCCCAGATATATTGAAGTTTCAACAAGAATAAACAATAAGAAAAATATCAAACACCTTTTAGGAATTTTTCTAACCTATCTTTCTCTTCTTGAATTTTCATCATAAGGTCAGTGCACTATCTAAGCAAATAGATGTACCTCAGGAGGAAGGAATTGCATTTTTGGCAAGCTTTTGCAAGCAATATCATGCTGTGTTAACAACATTTAGTTACTAAAAAAAATTATCCTAATAAGTATGTTCTCCTCAAAAATGACATGCTAGATATAATTGAGGATGACGTTAAGCTTGATGACATATAGTGATTAATGTTGTAGATCATGATAAGATGTTCAGAAAACACAGGAAAGCAAGATCCAAGATGGAAATTATTGACTGATTCCCACTCCTACCTATATATATAGACGGAAAATCATGTTGTGGTACTATGCATTTGTATGCTTGATCTTACACTAAAAAATATTGGTATTATGAAAAAATGTTGAATAAACTTCTGATCAGGTCGATGGCTTTATATGTTCAACAAGGCTTCATGTATGAATGAGTTCGTATCTTGGTTGACCGAGTAAAAAATTGATAGCTAGCCAAATTGAAAGAAATATGTATAGATATATATATTTCATGTATGAATGAGTTCCATCATCATGAATCTCTTTCAGGAGAAATTAAGTTCCTTGTGCAATCCTTTAGTTTCCTCAAAGAAATATATATAGATATAATTTCACATAATTCAAAGATAACAACTGGGTCTGAATGTGATGAATCTGGAAGAACACATTTAAGGTGACAACATGAAAGGTAAATCATTGACAAATAAATTAGCTGTCCATACAGGACCATGTTGTTTGAGGACCATGTATCGTTGTAAATCATGGGTGGACTGAGACATGTAAGGATTCAAGAACGCGTGTGGAGCAGAGAGAGAGAGAGAGAGAGAGAGAGAGAGAGAGAGAGAGAGAGCTAATTGTATTTTGTATAGAATAGAATAAGTTTGTGATTGATTTGGTGCTGTTTTGACTTGTTTCTGACCTTCATGCAACGGCATCATGTGATCAACTTGCACGAACAGATCCTTAATCATATCTCATCATCATCTACATCATCAAACTTGTCTCATCCGTTCAGCTTTTCCTTTATAATCTCGTACAGTTGTGTGCATGCATCTCTTAGCTAGGACTTGGACAATTGATTAGATTAGCTAGGCAGGTGTCATCCTCTAACTTAATCTGTGACGTCCATGATTCGCCACATGGAAATTGAAGAAAGAGCATTTGTAGGGGCAAACCTGCCGAGAGCCATCGTTTTTTGACAACTCTTTTCAAGTCCAATAGGCTTGTAAATCTCTTTATCCTTTTCGTTGCTGATCAAATAAAATTCCTTATGACGTATTAAGTTCCGCATGCTTCTAGCTGTTTATGAACTTGTGCTAGCTAAGCACTCAACAGTATCTGATCTGTTAATATTTGAGTCCATCAGTGCATTGCCTAATTATTCTTAGCTTCAGAATTAAACACTATGGGCATGGCTATTTTAATTCAGCAATAACATGGGCCCTCTCCCCCAACATGCTTGAACAAGTACAAATATATGCTTGCTAGGTGTTAATCATAGTGTATAATTACCGTGGATGTGTGTCTGCATATACAGTTTTGTATATGTATATATAAATGATGGAGTACACACGCTTAAGCACAGTGAAACATAGGAGCTTAATATTATATATGATTTATTCAAAGAATAGCAGGATGATTGTTAGTTTTATCAATCTAAGACTAAATATGTATATGTATATATATGTAGCATTTGGGAATTTGCTTCGACCAGCGGTACTACGTGACTAGAAAAGAGAGAATATGATGTAGTAACAAGTAGCTGGTTGTTTTTGTTTATAGCACCCGGAACTCTGCTTCTTCTGCTAGTAGCTCCACATACATATATAGAGATGAAGTCTCTCAAAAACTTTTGATTTTCCATGGCTGTGCCTGTTAGTGTGACTGAACTTGATCACGAGTACACAAACTTTCCTCCAAAATAAGTTTCTTGTTTAGTCAGCAAGTGTAAAAGAAATATAACGTGTGAAAAGAAATGTATAGAGAAAAAGAATCTATAGACTAGGCTTAAAATGACATGGATAGCTTTGACTTTTATAACTAGAATGTGAAAGTATATTCTCAAGTGTAGCTTTCAATGGCTAGAAGGAGCTTTGCATGATAAACTATCGATATAGATTTTGCACGGTGATTGAGAGTGTTTATACACCTAGCTAGAACTTGGAATTATTTCACAGAAAATGATGAAGAAATTGATGTGTTAGCTAGTCATGGTTAGTTGTTGTGTTATGCTATAGTTGATGTGTCATGTATGTTATTGATGGAATGTTAGTGATGTACAGTGTCATTGATATAAAAAATAATAAGATAAATTAATGTACGTGTAGAAAAAATTATGCGCATGAAATGTGTGCACGTGGCTATTAGAAACCTGAAAAAATACATTGAAGAGTGTGCCGGGATAAGATTAGATAAACCTAGTTGGTTTGGATGTCGTGCTGAAAATTCCAACCATTTGGGTTAGGATTCCAGCTATTTGAGCGATTTCCAAATATCTGTAAATTAACCCAAACAGCTGGATTTTTTTTATGTTATCACACGGTAAAAGTAATTAAGAAAATAATAGTTTATAGTTATAAAAATACATGTGCAATGTGCATGTTAGATATGGGAGGAGAGTGGTCCTGCCAGGAGGAGCTATTAGGGCACTGAGAGAGCATGATTCGTCTAAATTCAGGTCCAATTTATTTATTAGGGCTCCAAAGCCAAGAAAACTATTAAATTTGTCTTGGACCCCTCTTAGCGTCAGCATTCTACAAAGGGTCACTCGTATTTGTTTTTACATTATCGTTTACTGTCCTCACACTCCTGCAACAGTAATAGGTACAGCATTCCCTCTATTATATAATTCTTGAGTGCCCATTATCTTGGGGATGTCCTTTACACTGATATTTGTTTAAGTTGTTTTGTTTATTGCTTTTCCTTGAGAAAATGCTTCCACTATATGTCACTTGCTTAGGTTTCATCACATACCATGACATGAGAATTTGGAATATTAATAAAGTATACATGGAATGGGAGTCATCACAGCTGAGCTATGTATGATTCAGAATGCGGATGCAGGGCGCAGGGGAGAAATGTGCAGTGACGGCTGCGTAGTTTTTTCCATTACTGGGATTGCAGCAGCAGCAGCAGCAGCAGCAGGACCTAGAAAATAGCATTTCGAAGGACATGGCCTCTTTATTCTGCCTACCTAGACCAGGCATAAAAGATTATTCAGGTGTACTGGCTGTCAATTACCACATTAATGCTAGCAAATCATGGGGGTACAAAACATTGCTGATTGGGATACCTGACTAGAGCCCATAGAACCCACAACTCAGTGGATGGAATCATTCATCGGAGAAGAGAGCAGGTGCATGGTGGGTGATGGTTCCAGGAAAGCAACGTGCCAATGGCAATGGACGGACGACACACATGAACCAACGAGTGAGTCACGTGAAATTAATGCAAACACGTGAAATTCACACCATCACCCTGTTGAATTCTTCTTCAGAAGGGTCAATTCCAGTGAACAAAATCCAAAGGTGTGTAAAATCAAGTCGCATCCACCTCGTAATTTCTCCATCCATCATCATGTTACCCGGTGCAGTGCGCACCAAAACAGGGGATATATAGAGAAAGATGCCCTGGCAGCTAGCCGCAACCCGGGGGTCCACTGAAACACTGCCGAGTCCCCTACTGGCTCGGCTCTACAAGGGTCCAAGTGGACAAATATCATTTCACTTCTTGGGAACATATAGCACATGAGATGAACAGCTAGGTTCTTTCCATCTTCATGTATCTGTATCTGTATCTATCCAAACCCTTTAACTTTTGTTCATGGAATACGATGGATGGAACCAAATCTTTCTTTCCTCACCGTTAAAGACACGTAAGCATCCCCTTGCTAATGATCCCTGCTCAAGCAAATCTACTTTCATTAGAGCTTCCCCTACCAACTACTCTAATTAGAGAGAGACTGTTGCGTGTGAGAGACTGTTGCGTGTGTGAGATATATGTTTTTTTAAAATGATTTTTTATTGTAAATACATTAAAATAATATATTTTTTTATTAAAAATTATTTTTGATACCAACACATCAAAATGATAAAATAATATAAAATAAGATTAATTTTAATTAAATAAAAAAATTCAAATTTATAAAAAACATGATTTTGACCGCATTCACAAACGCCACATTGATGTAGTAATTTTAAGGAAGTGTGTATTTAACTTTGTAGTAGTTTTTATTGATTAAAAAAAAAAGATTTAAGAATTAACTATGATTTCTTTTCAAGAGAGTTTTTAATTGAATCCTTGGAAAACTATATTGTGCTGCATGTATCATATAAATAAACAAATCCTTGATGACGAATTAGGAGGTTTGTTTTTTTTCCTTGACTTTCAGAATTTAAATCTAAAAGTTAGTGCTGTTCTAAAACAATTTATTTATCCAAGACTTTCTGAATTTATTTATCATTAACAATTTAAATAAAAGGAATTATTTAACGAATAAGATCGATGTGAAAAGTGCAAGCTTAAAATCATTTAGATACAAGACTTGGTATTATTAAACAAATATATAATCAATGTATTAAATTAATATTCTTTGCTTGATAAGTTATCCCACTTCAACCCTACAGCATTTTATATATATTTTAGTTTAATGGGCCCAACATGTTTATCTAAATCCAATTTAATATATTAAACTAGAGATCTTGATGTCCCCTGGCTCTAAGCTTGCTTGTTATACAGTAAGATGTAAATTAACTTACTCTAGTCAAATCCCAGTCTTGACCTCATGCGTGAGAGATATTCATGTTATGACCTAGTGGAAATTAAGGGCAAAAATGATATAAAAAAATGCATAGATTTTGTTCACTGAGAACTAATCATGAAATCACTAGAGATCACAATTGAGATGTTCACCTTTAGACTCTCTTTTTTTTCCCCCTTAGGCCAATTTTCTCATGATTAGATTTCATGTCAGTGGCTTGCTATCACAGTCTTTCAAGTAAAACCAAATGCCATTATTTCTTATATATATATATATATTATCCTGCAGTAAATATTGTGTGTGTATATATATATATATATATATTATCCTGCAGTAAATATTGTATATATATATATATATATAATCTAAACAACATAAATGCTGGTATTCAAATTCATGGAATAGGGACATTGTCCCTCAAATTCTAGCAAGATGAACCTTGCCCTCATAAACTCATAACCTTTTCTTCCTTCCTTCCTTTTTTGTGTGATGTGACTGATTTTACCTTTCCTATTATTCATCAGTTTATAATGAATCACTCACTCCCAATCTAACAGATTTATGAAAATATTCAAGCTTCAAAAGGGGAAGCACCCCCTTGAAGAAAATATAAAAGTTTTTGTATTTTTGTACTGTGATGCATAATATTTTTTGAATTAAAAATTTATTAAAATAGTATTCTTTAAAAATTTTAATAGTAATATATTAAAATTATAAAAAAATATTTTAATCTAATACTCTTTTAAATAAAAATTAGTTTTGAAATAGATTGGCATGCAAAAACAAATAAACCGATGGTTGCTTCTTCTTCTTCCAACGAGGAACTAATGGAATTCTCAATCATTTTTTATGTACACACTCTAAACTTGAAAACCTGGAGCATACCGTTCTCTATATTTTCCATATTATGCGAACAAACCTTCATTTTATGATGGATTCAAGATTCATGTTTGAAGAAATGAGAGTGGTGGGAGTGTTATAGCAGAGTTAAATTGCCTCTGTGGGACCCTACAGCACTCACTGAATAAATGGCCCCACATCACCAAACAAAGAACAAGGAAAAAAGAAGAAGATAACACGGAAAAGACCGTATTGAATTCTAACACTAGCTAAAAGGAAAAGAAGATCCAAAAAATGGAGGGGTTAAAGTTAAAAGAAACGTAAAGTTGGTTGTTTTTTATCTGTGTCTTGGTCCCCTGCAATCTCTGCAAGCCTTTCGCCGTCTTCTACGTCCACTTGGCCTCTCTGTCTCTTGAGATTTTGAGTTCTCTTTCTTGGAGCTCAAACTTTTAAAGATACAAACTTTTGGTAGCTTCTATTAAGCTTAAGAGTATGAATTGCTCAGCTAAGTTCTCTCATTTTTAATGCATTTGGATTAGTGTAACTTTTGACTACTTCGAGGAGCTCAGATTTTCTCAAAATTCTCTTCCTTTTTATCAGTTTATTGGTTGATTGCCAGGCAAGAAGTGTTTCGAGTTCTTCTTCAAGTTTCTAGCATATCACTCCCTTTTGGGGTTTTTAGTTTTGATTTGTACTGATAAAGTTAATTAGTTTCCAAAATCTGATCTGGGTTTTTGTTGGTTTCAAGTTTAATGATTAAAGAAGTGGAAAAGATCATTTCTTTAATTTAAAAAAAATGCTTAAAGTAGCTTGATTTGGAGGGTTTTTGAATCTTTGAGAGAGCCATTAAAGAATATGTTTTTTGACTGCTACTTTAAGTAAAACTATGTGTTGATTTATAGTTTATTTATATATCTCACTTCCAGGTGATAAGGACATCAGTATAAATGAAAGAAAGATAATATTCTGTCCTGTAAAAGAAGAAGCACTCTTCTCTTTTATTTCTTTTGCGAGTTAGATACAAACTGGGATTGTATTGTACTTGTGGGGTTATTGTCAAGCTTTTCATGTCTTGAAACTTTGTTGGCTCCATATACATATGTTTTTGGGTTCTTTGAACTTGTGCTAGAGTTCAAGAGTGGTTTACAAAAGGTGCCAGTAATGGCTAAGCAATTGAACTAGAGAGGATTTCTTACTAGGAGGAAGTGTTGCTAACCAACACCTTCACCATGCCTTTGTCTGAGCTATTATATCGAATGGCTAAAGGAAAGATTGATTTTTCTCAAGAGAAGGATCCTAGTTGTTCAACTGATCTGTCTTTTGTGTAAGTTTCAATTTAATTTCCCTTTTTTTTATTGAGCTTCCTTTTATCTTGGATTAGTGAATCATTTCTCCATATTGATTTGTTTCTTTCTGGTTTCATTTCTTCTATTGTGTCTGTTGGTGTCCTACAAAGCAGACCTGAGAATGACTTTGGTGAGCTAATATGGGAAAATGGTCAGATTCAATCCAGTAGAGCTAGAAAGATACAACCTTGTAGCACCTTACCATGTCAAAACCCCAAGATTCGATATAAAGACATAGGAAATGGCACCGATATTAGAACAGGAAAGTTTGGGATGATGGAGTCTACACTGAATGAACTCCCGATGTCAGTTCCCGCTGTTGAAATGGGGGTGAATCAAGATGATGACATGGTGCCTTGGTTGAATTATCCATTGGATGAATCTCCTCAACATGATTATTGTTCTGAATTTTTGCCCGAGTTATCTGGTGTTACTGTAAATGGACACTCCTCCCAGAGTAATTTTCCGTCGTTTGGTAAAAAAAGTTTTAGCCAGTCAGTTAGGGACTCCCGTACTGTTTCTGTACATAATGGTTTGAGTTTAGAGCAAGGAGATGTGGCGAAGAATTCTTCAGCAGGGGATACTGAAGCTAATAGGCCTAGAACTAGTGCTAGCCAGTTATATCTATCATCTTCTGAGCATTGCCAAACATCATTTCCATATTTTAGATCCAGAGTTTCAGCTAAAAATGGTGATAGTACAAGCAATGCTGCCCACCATGTCGTTTCAGTGGATTCTATTCGAGCTCCAACATCAGGAGGTGGTTTTCCCAGCATAAAGATGCAGAAGCAAGTTCCAGCACAATCCACAACCAACTCCAGTTTGATGAATTTCTCTCATTTTGCAAGACCTGCTGCTCTTGCGAAAGCTAATCTTCAGAACATTGGCATGAGAGCTGGTACAGGGATTTCAAACATGGAAAGAACGCAAAATAAAGATAAGGGCTCAATTGCAAGTAGTAGCAATCCGGCTGAATGCACTCCCATTAATTCATGTAGTGGTTTGCTAAAGGAAACGAGCTCCCATTGTCTTCCTGTTCTGATGCCACCCAAGGTTGACGCTAAACCATCAGAGGCTAAGCCTGCAGAAGGATTTGTTCCTGCTGAGCTACCTGAGGCTACAATTCCAGAAGGTGACTCAAAAAGTGATAGAAACTGTCGTCAAAACTTTTGTGAAAGTGCAATTAAAGGAGTAGCAGATGTTGAGAAGACTAAAGAGCCCGTGGTTGCTTCTTCTTCTGTTGGCTCGGACAATAGTGTGGAGAGAGCTTCGGATGATCCAACTGAGAATCTGAAGAGAAAACATCGAGATACTGAGGAGTCTGAAGGTCCTAGTGAAGTGAGTTTCATTCATAGGTTTCACATTTTTACAATGTTTCTTGTTGTTCCTATACTCTCTCTCTTTCTTCCATGTACTAAGGAAATAAGCAATGCGCAGGATGTAGAAGAAGAATCTGTAGGTGCAAAAAAACAAGCTCCTGCTCGAGCAGGTAATGGCTCCAAGAGAAACCGGGCTGCAGAAGTTCATAATTTATCTGAAAGGGTGAGCAACAACATTCCAATATCTCATCTGAAGAGATGTGCTTGTTCATTTGATGTTATCCTTGGTAGTTATGAATTATAGTATATTGATCGGTTCTCATCTGGACTTCAACAAACAGAGGCGAAGGGATAGGATCAACGAAAAGATGCGGGCCCTACAAGAACTCATACCAAACTGTAACAAGGTTGGATATCTGTATTTATGTTACTCAGTGAATTTCTCCATAATCTTTTGAAAATGAGGTTTTCTATAAAATCACAATGGCTTGGGAGTATCAAACCTGCACCAAACCTTGGCCTAATTGAAGTTTAATTACTTATTTGAGTTTATTCATGTTTATTGAAGTTTAAACTATTCCAAGTTCTTGACCATTATGTTAATCGAATCATCCCTCAGTTTTCTTAGGTTAAAGTTATTGCTGATCTCCAGGAAATTTGAAGGAATTTGAGAAAAGTCAAGTAATTTTAGTGTAGATGATTTCATATGCATCTTTGCTTCCATTTTCTTTGACATATTTGCATTATAAGGTGGATAAAGCTTCAATGCTTGATGAGGCCATTGAGTATTTAAAGACGCTTCAGCTTCAAGTACAGGTAAATTCTGCTGATTTCTCTCGAAGTTCATTCAAGACACTTGATGAATTGGAAAATCAAATAGCTGCTTGGGATCATTCACCACCTTTATGCAGATCATGTCAATGGGAGCTGGATTGTATATGCCATCAATGATGTTACCCCCTGGAATGCCTCACATGCATGCAGCTCATATGGGGCAGTTCTTACCCATGGGTGTGGGAATGGGAATGCGTATGGGAATGGGAATGGGTTTTGGGATGAGTATGCCAGACGTGAATGGTGGATCTTCTGGTTGCCCTATGTATCAAGTGCCTCCTATGCATGGACCGCATTTCTCTGGCCAGCCAATGTCAGGGCTAAGTGCTTTGCATAGGATGGGAGGATCGAATCTTCAGATGTTTGGCCTTTCAGGTCAAGGATTTCCAATGTCATTTCCCTGTGCACCCTTAGTGCCAATGTCTGGAGGGCCTCCTCTGAAAACAAACATGGAACCAAATGCTTGTGGTGTGGTAGGTGCTACGGATAATTTGGATTCAGCTACGGCCTGTAGTTCACATGAAGCAATTCAGAAAATCAACTCGCAAGTGATGCAGAATAATGTTGTCAATAGCTCAATGAATCAGACCTCTAGTCAGGTTTGTTGATTCTTAACTAAGTGGCATATTCTATGAGAATGAAAAGCTCAAATTGAATGTGGCTAAATGGGTTTTCATTTCACGATGATGATTGATGTCTGTTGTTCTTGGTAATCACCATCTTCACGGCTCCTCTCCACTCCCAATAGAAGGAATTTAGTAGCTTTAGGCGCATTCTAATCCCATCTCAATGTTGCATGATGGAAAATTGCAAGTATGGCCTTCATATAAGCACACGACTATTAAATTTTGATCTATCTATTTATGTCTTTAAAGCTGTCACTCTTCGTGTCCATCATCCTGTAAAAGTGAAAACTAAATCAGTGTCATTTATGTTTTCCTCATGAAGGATATTTTCATGGAGAACATTTTTTTTATAATTTATCAAACTGTATTGTTTGTTATCCAATTTCTGTTCAAAGATCGTGGGCATGTTTCGATTGGAGCATAGAATCTAGATCCAATTATAGATGTTATTTGGGGTGTCATTTTCATAACCTCCTAGCAGCCAAGAAGTCTTAAAAAAGTACAAAGTTGACTTTGATAGTTGGGGTAACCTCACAGAAAACTATGTTCTCTACTTCAACTGAGTTACCTTGTGCCATTACTGAACCCAAATCTAAAATTAGCTACATTGTTCCTGATGCCAGTGCCAGGCAACAAATGAATGCTTTGAACAACCTGCTTTGGTGCAAAATAATGCTCAAGACTCAGGAGTTGCTGACAACAGAGCATTGAAGTCGGTTGGTGGAAATGACAATGTACCAAGTAGTGAGGCTGGTGAGCATTTGCAATAACTGTTGGCTGTGCCAAACGTTGATGTTAGATCTACTTGATATGGTTTGTAGAGGTAAAAGTTTTTTTTATCTACTTCAACGCGCTGCAGGTTGTGACTGATTGGTAGTTCTGATGCTTTGCCATGGGAGAGGTGAACCACTTTTGCTTCATGTCAACATCTAAACTTTCCTTGTATGCAGTAAATCTGTGGGATTTTGGGTACATGACTATGCAGAAAGGTTCCAGAGTTTAATGAAGTCAAGTTTTTACGATAATCGTCAGAATCCTAATTTCAGGGAAGTAGAATTACAAATTGCACAGATTTTTTGTACGTTGAGGAGACTCGAAGGTTTTTTCTAGCATCTGTACATTCATTTGCACAACCTGAGAAAACAATGCACTGTCTAGGAGTGAACCAACCAGAAATATGAGTGTTTTCTGTAGTAGGTCTCTCAATACAAGTTCTTTGAATTAATGAAAAAAACACTTATTTTCCAATACCGTAGTTATACAACCTCTCAAGCATGTTAACCATCTACCATATTTCCAGAATCTCTACATCATAGTGGACTCATGAAGCTTCTTACAAATCTAACTTCAATATCTGTTATTCGTTGTGACTGTTGTTTCAATGTCTGCTTCAGTACCAGGTGAGGCACGTGCCACCATACATGGAAAGAGTGAAGTCTCATTAGCTCTTCCGCGAGGTTCAACCAATTCTATGTTCTTCTCTACTCAAAATCCTGAAAAGCCTATATAAATGGAGACATACAATCGTTGGTATTCTCCTAGCTAGCTGGAGGTTCCTACACCCTTCATAAAATGTTACTGTGCAACTAGTTGACAGATATAAAGAACACAAAAGAATCCAATCTCATACACAAATCAACATTATCGATGTGTAATAACGAGTACATAATTTTTTCTGCTACTGATCAAATCAAACCCAACAACACACCAACCACCATCACACTATCAATACATACAACCGGGTGATCAGAGGGGGGGGAAAAGAAGAAACGCCTTTATGCACACCTATATACCTCGCAATGAAAGAATCCAAATCTTTATAAGTATATGCAAACTTTGTCATTCTGATGCATTTAATTATTGACTTTAACATCCCCCTTGGTATCAGAGGAGACAGTTTTTGGAGTTGGTGATTTCCCGATAATAGCTTTCTTTGCCTTCACAAGTGATTGCTTTACCTTTGTTAAAATGTTGTTTGAATGCTTTTGAGTAGGCTTGGCTGGAACTTCTCTTGGCAGATCCTGTGATACTTTTATGTCGTCAGCATCCTTGGTGGTGGAAGGCTCTAAATTCTGTGTATCAGATTTCGCTATCTCATCAACCTTTTCCTGCTCGGAGTTTTCTTTGTTGTTTTTTGCACTTTCTTCTTCTTTTGCTTCTAACCCAGAATCTTGGGATTCTTTGACTGTTTCACTGCCAATTGTGGTAGCTTCATCCAGCTTTCCCTCTATTTTCTGATCTTTTTCGGTTTCCTTTCCTGCTGGTATCTCCTCTTTCTTGTCTTCTACAGCAGGCACAACATTTTCAACTGTCTTCTCTCCCTCAAATGATTTTTCAGTAACTTCGGCATTTGAAACCGCATCGCTGACATCTTCCACTTTGATGGGATGAGCTAGTTCCTCTTTTAGTGTTTCACTTGCTATATTCTCGCCCTCATCTTTGGTCGTCTGAGCTTCTTTCTCTTCTCCACCCTTTTCCGCTTCTACCACAACCTCTTTTACTGGCACTTCAACCGGATCAGTTCCTTCAGCCTCTCTTTTTTCATCTTCTGGACCAACCTTTCCTACAACTTCAGGAAGAGAAGATTTTCCTATATCCTCTTTGACATCAACTTCAGCCTCCTGAGTAATTCCAGCTACTTCCTCTGGCTTTTCATTAGTTGGCTTAATCTCAACCTGTTCACTAACTTCAGATCGTGCCTCAGTTTTCAACTCTACTTCATGTTTCTTTTGTTTTTCCGTATGTGTAGTGACTTCAGGTTGTTCTTCTGGTTTCACCTCAACCTCAGGACCCAATGATTCTGGTTTTTCAACTTGTTCAGTTACTTCAGGTTGTTCCACCAATTTCACCTCAACCTGAGGAACCGCTGATTCTGGTTTTTCCACTTGTTCAATTACTTCAGATTGCTTTTCTTGTTTAACCTCAACTTCAGGAACTGCTGATTCTGGTTTATCAACTTCAGGCACTGCTACTGAATCATTGATATCTTTTACTGCAACTGCTTCTGATTCTTTAATAGGATGAACTTCCGATGAATCCTGTGTTTTCTCAATAGCTTCAACAGATTTCTCCCCTGTTTTTTCTACTTGTTCAGTGACTTCAGACTCCATTTTCACTTCCCTGGGTTCAGGAGCTACTGCTTCTACTTTATCAGCTTCTTTAGACAATTCTTGTGAGCCATCAATATCTTTTACAAGAACTGCTTCTGATTCTTTGGTAGGAAGAACTTCCAGCTCCTGTGTTTTGGCGATTACTTCAACTGATTTCTCTTCTGGTTCAACTTTTTTAATGACTTCGGATTGTTCCTCCAATTTCACCTCCATTTCAGGAATTACTAATTCTGATTCTGGTTTATCATCTTCTTTGAACACTGGTTCTGAATCTTCCGCATCTTTTACTAGTAATGCTTCTGATTTGATAGGAATAACTTCCAAAGGCTCCTCTGGTTTCTCAATCACTTCTGTTTTTGGCTTTTCAACTTGTTTACCAACTTCAGATTTCTCCTGTAGTTTCACTTCAACTTCTGGAATTACTAATTCTTGTTTGTCGACTTCTTTTAATACCCCTGAATCTTCGGTGTTTTTTGCCACAATTGGTTCAGACTCTTTAATAATAAGAACTTCTGATGGCTCATGTGGTTTCTCAATGGCTTCTTCTAATGATACGGGAACATCAACTGTCTTGGGTTCTTCATGTGGCAATTCCTCCAAGGATGACGATAATGGTTGCTCTTCTGCTTCTTTGGGAACAAACTCTATAGCTGGAGCAACTGATTCACCATCAACAACACTGGTCACCGGAGCTAGAACACTGGATGTATGTGAGCCAGGAATGGAATCTTTTTCCAACTCTTTTTCATCATCGACTGGAACATCAACAATTGGAGCATCATCAATCATCTTAACCTCAACTGTTGGAGGCTCTGCCTCATCTTCGGCTTCTCCTTCTGATTTAGCTAACGGGGTTGATTGACTTGCTAGTTCATTAGGTTTGAGGTCTTCTTCTTCTTCAGTTTTCTTGGCTACAGAAACAATTTCAGGTTCCACAGGCTTTACTTCTTCGGTCACTTTCTCCATTGGCTGCAAGAAATGAACAAAGAGAATTAAACAGGGAACACCCTTTGACATTTTAAAAGCAAAACAAGTGGAAACTATTGTGTAGGTGCATAAATAAAAGAAGAGGAGAACAGCAATCAATTATGAAGCACTGCAAGTATCATATTTCTGTTATGAAACTTGCTGCAATAATGATGAATATTGCACAAGATAGAAAACAAAAAAACACATAGATAGATTTAACATGGTTCGGCAATATATCTATATCCACAGGAACAGAGAGCTTTATTTTACTATGTGTCAAATTAGAGTCATATAATATGTATTTATAGGAAACCCTACCCATACAAGATATATTAATAATTTACAATCTTGCTCTGCTCCACTTCACTCCAGCATCATTCTATAAGCCACATACTACAACAATTTCTAATCTCCCCATCTAGATATTGATATTGTAACTTGAAATTCTTAAAGAGTATGGATATCTCGTACCCCTCGCAAACCGGAAGAAAAAATAATGCCTAGTTGATTAACAAGAGAATCTTTATGGCAGAATCAGAACCAAGTGACAGCTGATATAACTGCAGAAGGACGCCACCATGTTTGATAATTCATATCCCACAAAAAAAAGCTTAGGCAATAAAGGTGGCAAGACTAACTTTCATTATGGATTTGGTATTTTCTTGAAATGAAATACCTTATTCCTAGCGTACCAATTTCACAGTGACAGTATCTTTCAACAGATTTGAGAAAGCGAAATGTATCAGAAAATGGTGTATGTTCCAACTTGACTTCGTATGTGCTTAGACTGATGATTAGTGGAGATACAAAAGAAAGGTGTCATTTATTTTTCCAGATAATTATGAAAGGGACACATCCAAATATATATATATATATATAAAATCTTTCTCCTGTCAACAGCAGACACTTCTCAGAGCTTCTGATACAGTGAATAGAGTGAGAGACAAGCATCAAGAACTAACCTTATGCGATCATTCATGGATGATATCCGAAAGAAACTACAAGTTCTATGATTTCCATACAGTCAGATAAACAAATCTATGATCATTAAAACATTCATGCAAGTCCAGGAGTAACAAAACCCTATATGGATCTTACTGAAACATCAGAGATCATATATATAATTATGATAAGTTAGAAAAGTAAAATTATTGGAAAGAATTAAAGAATCCCAAGAAGTATATATGAATGATCAGATAAGCAAAAGTATATCATACTTTGATCAGAACTGAAAAGAGAAAAGATAGTCAGGATGATGATCTAAATACCTCGTGATCAGAAGGAGTTTGATGTGATGGAGCAGTCTCGGTAGCCATGGGGATTGGTAGAGGCAGAGAATAGAGATCCTTTCAGAATTAAGTTGATGATAGTTAAGAGATTATGTGTAGTAAATAAAAAAGGAAAGGAAAGACAGTGGCTGGTAGCAACTGATCAAAAAAATAAAATAAAATAGTGTAACAGCAACAACAGAAGCAGCAAAACAGTAGTGTGTGACAGACTGTATATCACATGATCAATCCAAAATGGATGATTAGGATTCCATTAAATTTTATATCTTGAAAGCAAAAGGAAACAAAAAAGAATGGGTTTGATTGGATAATTAAAGTGAGAGAGCAATAGGCAATGGCATTTTCCCTTAGGGTAGCAGACAAAGTTCCAGGGGGACCAGACCCTTTCCTCCCCAGGAAAATGCTTTTCATTTTTGCTAGCTGTTAACTGTCTAAAGTCTTAAAGAATAAGATAGATGGTGATATGCCTTCCTTTGGGCCTGAACTCTGGTTATTTGGACTGAACATTCAAAATGTAAAGTATGCGAAAAGTCCATACGAAGAATTACAGGTCCAGCTTTTGACTAATCCAGTATCAAGCTGTGTGCTGTGTTGAATGGTTGGTTAGGGTTGCTGAGCACTTGAGTAATGTGGAGGAAAGTGAGCATGAAATTGGCCCAAACATTAACATGGATCTGATGATATTGGCGGTACCTTAGATTCTGTGTTGTTTTGTTTTTGGTGGAACTGATTAGACAAGGCTAATCAACACCTGTTATTCATGCTCCAATTAAACATTCACAACACACATCCCACATCAAGCGAAACAGCCCTAGAATGAAAAGTAATGATGCTAATTTGGCAAGAAAGTTGACCATAATTTCCCACTACAAAGCTAAAAGCAAACACCTAATTATGATTATATGGGACAATCTCAACCAGACAAGGCTTTTTTATATATATAATTTCCATAGGAATAAAGGCCTTGAGGCCTTTTGATAATTGATGATGTTGCCTTCTAATTAAAGTCAATTTCCACTATAATCTTGCTGGGCCTTCGTCCCAGCTTTAACTTGAAAATCAAATTCTATCACTGTCACTGATCTTTTCCTTACATAGTATGCTTAATTACATGCTGTCAATGCCATTTGAACACCACTGCTTTGCTCAATAATGATGGCTAATGAGATCTTAAGCTTCCATTTATGGTAAGCAACCTCATGATAGCAGCCTTCGTGTTTCTCTAATCATCATTTGTTGCTGTGATAAGACTAAAGCTGATCAAGTTTAGTTGCTAAGTTAAATGCCAAACTTATTAGATATCCATGTGCTTGTGTTTCCAACTAAATGTTAATGGGCCAATCAAGAATAATACTCCATAATAATGATAATTTATTAAGGTCATCTCAAAAGGACCCCCCCCCCTCCCTCTCTCTTTCAATCCTCTTAGCTTTCAACATGTTTAGGCAAATCAATGTGTGATGCTTCCAGCAGATTTTTTTTTATTATTTTTATCTGATGGTAATATTTTGAATACCAATCTCTTGTCAAAAGGCACTGCATGCTCCAAAGCACTAGGTTGGTTGCTTCATTAGGTTAAAAAGGTGCGAGATGGGAGAATTTTACAGCAATCAAGTAAAGATAAGCATTACTCTCAGGTACTACAGAAGTTTTGCTACTCCTTCAGCAACGGTAGCCTCTATTTGTAACTTGAAAGCATGGAGGATAAAGAATTGCTGAATTAGGATAGACTGATGCATGGATCTCTATATATCCTTGGTTAATTCAGAAAGATGCTAGTGGAGTTGTTTTCAAAGATGATTATGTGATGCAACTATTTTTCTACTTTTGATATTGGAATTTTTTTCTTTTCAAGAATAGTTTTTAGTTAATGAAGATAATCATATTAGCAAGGACTCTGTGATGAGTGTGATTCCATTATTAGAGTAACAGTTGCTCTTTCTTGTCAATTAGCTGTCTGTCTCAGAATCTGCTTAGAAACAGATGACTTTAAGGATAATGAGGAAAGAGCTCTCCATTTTCAAGGGCATATGGATGGTGTCCCCCTCCATTTCAAATAACCATTCGATTATTATCTTCAAAATCTTTGTCTTCATGGGTTTTAATTGGCCTATTTCCCATCAATGCTACATCGAAATAGGCCATTATGCTTACTAATTATGGCTTTGTTTTACCAGAATGTTATTATGATTTACACTTGTTTAAATGATGAAAAAATTGTTCAAGCCAATACCTTGAACTCAGTAACTAAAGGTTCAAACAGAGTAATCTATTGACAAGAGATTGACTTCTTTTCTGCAGGCCTAAAGTTAGCTACAATTTGACTAATTTACCAAGGAGAAGATTTGTGTAAGATGAATTCATCTTGTATTGATTACAAAAAAAAAAAACTATTGATACCAGCTAATCTTTGATGATTTTCAGGAACAAGGAACATCAGATGGTAGCTTAATGCTCAACCACATAAACTAATTCTGCAGTAAATTCCCAGCAGGAATAGCAGATTAACCCTTTTACTCTGCTGAAGTTTTCAAGTGCTGTGCTTCGTACCTGAAATTGAACCCTAGTCGTCTGGGGACGGGTCCTAAAAAAGTTGACATCACATACACTTATTTGTGAAGTCCCACAGCTGTTTCCTATAAGATTCCTAATTAATGTGTTAATGCAAAAGATAACCCTCTAGGGACCAAAGGGCACCATTTAGGGTCGGTTTAAGAGCTCAGAGGAATCTTGAAACAGCAACTTGTGAGACATGAATACACATCAACGCTTAAGAGCTGATTTTTGGGTTAGATCATCCTTGACTATTGTATGGCTGTAATTAAAAAACACGTCTGATACTTTTGTTCTACTTCTTGTCGTCGGTGGCCGACGATTGATTGCAGTAACATCAACAGGATCATCACCCCTTTACCTCAACTCACCTCAAGCTAGCCCTTAACACAGGAAAAACAAAAAAAACAAAAAAACTTTTTACCTGACCATGCCTAGCTAGCAGAAAGCCAGAAACTTGGTTATATCTCTGATTGTTACCATGTAAATTTTTATTTATGGTTGTGGTTTGAAAAAATATATTTAATTTTTAGTGGATGCATATAAAATTAATCGACTATTTTTAAATATGAAGTTGAAAGAAAAATGCAGACCACGTAAAGCAAACAAACAGAGACTCAATTATTATACAAAACAAAGATAATGGAACAGTTATGCAGCTGTGAAAGTAAGCTCATGATAAAACTTACTAAATTAATTGCCTGTACTGTTCCTATTCCTATTCCTTTATGCTGCTAGCTAATCATTCAAAGACAAGGATTCATTCCCTAGAACTGAAGCAAGTGGATAAAATAAAGAGGCATGCATCAAAAGTAAGAGTAAAAAATATAATATATAGTTTAGCTTAACAACTTCATTATTAATTTGAAGGGAATGTTAACAAACCCACCAGATTAAATAGGGATTAATGACAGCAAAGCCAACATATATATGATTAGCAAATATATACAACACAAAGAAGAAATAGAAAAATAAAAGGTGAGGCAGTGGTTGACTTCAGAAAACAGCTCATATGGTTCCTTCAACAAGATAAGCGTAAGAGGGCATTATGAGGCGTATATGGAGATTACAGGCATCTTTTCGTATATATTATTTTAATTAATTAACGTACATAATATATATATCCAATTGGGATGTCTAGATTAAGGACAATAGTGCCAGATGTCAAGGAGATTAAAGAAGCTTCAAGGTTCATATATGGGGCAATAAGAAGAGCGAAGGAGACAGAGACAGGCTATATGTTACTCCATTATTATGGTGGTGATGAAGGTTCTCTATTTCTTCCTCAAAGTCTAAAACGTGTTTAATTAAAAAATTTAAGTAAAATAATAATCACCCTTTTCTTGTTTATTATTGTTGTTTTTTAATCAAGCCATTGTCATGCAGCATCCCTTGGAGAGAATATCTTGTCTTCCTGCCTGACAACACAGGAAAAAATGTTCTGCAACTTGCTTGAGATATGTAATCAGATTAAGAAATACTGAGCCGCCAATAATTAAGTTTTTTTTTTTGTCAATTATTTTTTATTATCATCATCATCAACTTGTACTGTGGTGCGGTGGAGATTTTTTCAGACTGATTATAGTTTCAAAAATTGTTTAAATTTCATCGTTTAATCCTACTTTTCATCTCGTAAGAAGTTAAATACGAGGAAAATTATAATTTATAGTTTTGTTTGAACTTGTTTTTTCAAGCAAACGACGACCACAAAAACCGGCAATGCGAAACACACTTCTTCTCCCCCTTCCATGTATGTATCATTATGATACTGTGGACATGACAGGCATATACATCCAATCAATTAACTTGTCTTTAATTTGGTTAAATTGATATAAATTATACACGGGGTAATTAATCCAGTATTAATATTTAGACGTCTTTCCTTTTCCTTTTTCCTTCAAAAAAAATATAAAGAATGGTGGGAGAGATTATGGAATCGTGTCAGTCCAACCAACCCATTCATAGATATATATATATATATAGTGTCATATATAGTCTCGAAAGAAAGAGAGATCATTTAGGAGGCAATAAATAATGATTGACATATTGAGTGTACCATGTAACTTGTAATAATTCATCAAGATTTGTCCTTATTATAGTATCTGAAAGAATACATTACATTAATTCCCATGCACATCATCTCCTATCCGATGGTCTACAGAGGACAACTGCATTATTGTGATTGTCCTATCTGCGAAAAGGGTCTTCATGCATGGCCAGTAATTTCCGTTCACTGCTATGCTATGTGTTTAGATAGCATTTTTTCCCATCACGAGAAGAACAGGCTGTTGGCAATTCAGATTTTAAGATGTTTTGAATGATGTAAATGAGGAAAGTTGATTGGATTCGAAGGGTTTTCTAAGAGACAAGGAGTCTCTCCTGTCATTTAATTTCTCAATAGGTTCTTGAGATCGGAGGAGCTGCCTCAAAAGGCCTGGAAAACGGGGGAGGGTGGGAATTTAGCTGAATGCGAGAATATTGCTAGCTAGCTAGTCAAGGATGATATATAGGCAAATAAAGAATTGATTACAGAAGTGAATCCAGCAATTTTCTTCCTATTGAACAAGTCTCCAAGAGAGAGGTTCATTTAGCTGCTGCTATCATTTCATCAATTTAATGAGGGTACTATATTTGCTTTTTCTCACTAATTTTAGGCATTTCTTGTTTACAAAAACCTTCCCTTTCTCATTTATTGTTACTTCTTTTTCTTTTTCCTTTTCTTTTTTTGTATAAGGAATCTTCATGTGGACTTGGTTAAAATAACATGTTGCTTTAAATCCTGTACAAAAGTAGTATTGGTTCTGTTTGTTTGCTATTGCTATTGGAATTGTGATTTGTAATAAAAATAATTTTGAATGTGTTTGATTAATTAAAACATTGTAATTTTACAGGTTTTTAACTCGTAATCGTAAAAGTTATTATAATCTTAAATATAAATTAAATGTATGTTTGATTTGTA
>Ga0307515_10006951_pt1 | contig 22469 bp, 25 predicted proteins | sample 17_EM_MG_FD_194513 | JGI IMG/M metagenome (GOLD analysis project Ga0307515, IMG submission 194513) | Populus trichocarpa ectomycorrhiza microbial communities from riparian zone in the Pacific Northwest, United States - 17_EM | ecosystem: Host-associated > Plants > Roots > Unclassified | place...
GACCGCTTCGGCAGCGGTGGCTCGTCCTGTGCGAGAGAGAGCGCGGCAAGCAAAGGATCTATCAGGTTAGCTTGGACCTGCTGATACGTTACTTTATTTGGGGTTTTGGTGATGAGCGTCAAGAAAGGCGCGAGGACTAGTTTCAGGGGAATGGGTTTTTGGGCGATGACAGTTGCGGAGGCTTTGTCGAGTTCTGCGAGCCAGATTTCACTTAGATGATAGCATAGACCTGGTGGAACCCTAGGATCCGAAGGGCTGCGTAGCGAATGAGGAAGAAAACGCGGAGATTCGTCAGTGATTCTGCGTGTTGGATCGGATATCGGCTCAAGGGAAAATATTGCGGCTCACCACAAGGGGCCACCGGCAGCGCGGAGAATGTTATTGTGTTCTTCACAAAGGGGTAAAGCCCAATCATTTCTGATCAACAGGATGAAGGAGGCATTGACGAAACGTCGAATCAACATGTAGTACTTGTCCATCCTGCGCGTGGTGTGTGAGACATAAATATAGATCGAATCTAAGATCGTGGCTATTCACCTGAGACGGTCGATACCGTGCCATTCGCGAAAAACAGTCTGCCAGAAGCCCTTGAGGAAGAGGAGGGAGGAGGAGGGGTCAGGGATCTGGAGGAGGATATCTGCGAGCTCTGTGGCCAAGGCCTGCTGAACGAGGGGCTTGTCAGACATCCAGTAACCTTCTTCCGGTGCACAATTAGCATCTTTGCGGGTGGTAGAGGAGGTGAGTTTTGTGTAAGCGTACAGTAAAAGATTCCCTTCCATAGTTTGGCCAGCTCAAGTTCGTCAGACAGGACGCGCCCAGCGGAGTGAGAGAGAAACTGGACAAGATGTTTTACGGCCTTGTCCCTCGTCGCCTTTTCTTCGCAAAAGTGAGTGAGTGCATAAAAGATGGAGAAAGAGGAGTAGCCCACCTGAAGATGCGAGGAATTTTCCAAGAGGAGGGCTATCGTTCTGAGCCATGTCTCTAGTGGAAAAAGATGAGCGGGCTAGTGGAAGCGCTGTGGACGGATCAATGATCGAGATGATCTTTTTCGTCCAACGGCAAGATCTTAGCGCGAGCAACGATTGCTGACATTTTCCTCAGAGGGCTTGAGAGCCTTCGCCCTACCTCTCTCCACCCTCACCTCCAAATATGACCGCTTCTATGCTGCTCAATTCAACGCCGTTTGCGGTTTTTTTTTCTCAAACCAGAAACGTCTGAAGAAGTGGTATATGCACACGACTTGCACATTGTCCCTCTTCCGTACAGGGAAGCGACGTCGTAGAACCTGGACAGGAGGTTTCACGGCGTCGCTTCCCTCCAATTCTGGCAGTTGTCGAACCCTCCATCCCAAGACGTATGGTCGAGGCCCTTCCCTGTGCACATTGTGACCATGACAATCCTAGATTCCCCCCAGATCTACGTTACCTCCATTCCCGGTCAAACCCATTCAAGCTCAACAATGCCTTCTGATCCAAGGTCCGTCACCGTCACCCAATCACTCCCAACTGTACCCCACCTTGTCTGGCCAATTTTCTCCCACCTCCTTCGGCTGATAGTTCTCAGGTTGTTCATATCGCCTCCATTGTGGCCGTACTCGCCAAACTAAACATCAAGATCCCTGTCGAGGATTTCATCAAGGCCATTCATGATGAGGAAGAAGCAAGGCGCGTCGAACCGACCGCTGAAGCGACCCAACTCCTTGCCCGTTCTCTACAACGAACCAGTCCGAGTTTTCCGGTCACTCTCCCACTAATGGAACCTCCCGGCACACTCACCCCCGTCCCCAAGTTCATCCCCCGTTCTCCCACGCCCACCAATGACGATCCGAGGGCGAAGGAACGTCGTCGTCGTGTTGCGGAACTCGCCGAACAGACCTTCCCTGACGGCAAGGCCCCAGATCCGTATACATCCGTATGGCTCTGGTCGCTCCAGGACGCCGCCATCAATAAGCTTCCCTTCATCACCGCCTCACGTATCGTCGTGTCAAGCGCCACAGCCAAGTCTCCAAACATGCCTCAAACCGTTTTTGAGGACATCATGTGCCTCTGGGACTCTGGTGCGCAGACCTCTTACATTGTCACCAGTCGGCTCCATGCCAGTGTGAGGGACAACAAAACCGAAGGCAGTGCAATCATGGATATCAGGTGCGGCCCGTTTTATTATTCACGACTTGCAGTTGTATATGCTCATGGTGTACATCAGTTTCTCAGGCGTGAACAAAACCATCAATTCAATCATTTACTTCCGTCCTCAGCTCCCCAACGGCTCGACGTTCATTATCCTTGGTCAACACGTGAGTCCATCCTTGATCCCTTGCCCCACTTAAAACATTGGAAACAAATTCGCCTCGTTTGTCATTTACAGGGCCTTCTCAACCGTATCCAGTATCAGGTCCGGCCCGTGTTGGTCAACCCGGAGCTCCTGCAACTATCCCCACAGGCGTATGGTCAAATGGTACGATCCGGTGGATGAAAAAGCTATTGACTTTTGAGCTGCGCCTGCTACCAGAGTCATGATTTCTGGTTCCACTTTCGTGTGTACACCATAACAAGCGTAATTCGTTTGGCGCTCTGCGCAAATACATTCAGTATCGCAGTACTCGTTCTTGTATGTATGTACACTTTGAGATAAGACGAAGCAATTCCTCGGACGTTGCATGCCGCTGCCAAAGCGCTCCGCCTAGGCTGGAATTCAGCCTTAATTTCAGAGGGAGGGAACTCTGAATTACTCCGCCGTCACTTGACATTCGCTGTGTTCTCTCTCTCCGAGTCTATATCGCCGGCGTGCTTGGCTAATGTTAATCCCCACGACCGAGGGGGTCTTGTTTTTTATTCGATCAACTTTTGGCTGAACAGTCTAACTCCCGTGCAAATTTGAAATTGTTCTTCCGCACGGCCCTTATTCGTTTGACCCGGAGCTCCGAAGCGCAACAACCAGAGGCTTGAAACGCAAATTTGTTGCCATACGCCCAGGGGGGTAAGAACGTGGTACTAATGTGATCATTTCCCTGACTCCGTGGGCAATGCCGCTTGTTGGAGCCACTGATTATTGTAACGCCTGCGTTTGTGTACACATGTAATATCCCGGAATCGGCAGTGGATGCAACACGGCGAATGAGGAAGGGAGGAGGGGTCAGGGATCTTACTAAGTAGGATGTCTGTAATTGCACCGCCGAGAAGCCCGAGAATAGTTAACTCACCGTGACTTGAATATGTGTGATATGTGACGCGTGACCGGTGACCAATTAAGTCATAGACACCAACTCTGCGCCACATCCGCTCCTGTCTTCAGTACCACCTACTTGCAATGTCGTCCCCACCTCCTCCGGGTGATATGCCCCCACCCCCTTCGGATGGTAGTTTTCAGGTCGTTCATATCGCCTCCCTCGAGGCCGTACTCGCCAAATTAAACATCAAGATCCCTGTCGAGGATTTCATCAAGGCCATTCATGATGAGGAAGAAGCAAGGCGCGTCGAACCGACCGCTGAAGCGACCCAACTCCTTGCCCGTTCTCTACAACGAACCAGTCCGAGTTTTCCGGTCACTCTCCCACCAATGGAACCTGCCGGCACACTCAACCCCGTCCCCAAGTTCATCCCCCGTTCTCCCACGCCCACCAATGACGATCCGAGGGCGAAGGAACGTCGTCGTCGACTTGTGGAACTCGCCGAACAGACCTTCCCTGACGGCAAGGCCCCAGATCCGTATACATTCGTAGAACTCAACTCGCTCCGGGACGCCGCCACCGATAAGCCTCTCTGCTGAAGCACTGCAGCCTGGTCAAATGGCGCGACCCTGCGAGTGACGAACTCATGCACAGCTCTGCTACATGCCTGGTCCCGCTTTCGTGTACGCCATAAAACACATATTTTGTTCGCCACTCTGTACGAACACCTTCAGTATTGCAGTACTCACTGTCGTATACATGTTCGATATGTGTAACAATCCCCAAAGCTTTGGAAACAAGGCGAAGCAATTGTTTTACGACCTTGTCCCTCGTCGCAAAAGTGAGTGAGCGTGTGAAAGAGGAACGGCCAACTTGAGGGGAGGGGGGGCTGTCGTTCTGAGCCGTATCTCTCCCTGGCTTTAGTGGAAAAAGTTTGGTGGGCCAGTGGAAGCACTGATCAATGTTAATCCAAGCTCACTAGAAAAATGCTGACTTCGCGTCGGCTGAAATTGAAACCTTGCTTCCCGGATATCACAACCGGGGCCCGTGGCATCATCGCAGATATCAAATTAAGTCGTGACAAACCTCCTCTGGACGACAAGTCTCCTCTGGAGGGAGCAGTCGGATGGAAATTCCTGCCGGAATGCGTCCTGGTGAAGTTGGACCATACTTGTACTATCGGATAGCACTCGGTTGCGGAAGGGTGTGGTGGGCCAAGAGGATCCAAAGGTAAGCTACAATGCAGATCTCGGCGAAGACGGTAATTCCTGGTCCCCACCCCCGACTCGGAAACGTTGTTCATCGATGTCATCTCGCGCCGATTAGCAGAGGAAAAAAGCAACGGGGTTGAACTGAGCAGCATAGAAGTGGTCAAATTTGGAGGTGAGGGTGGAGAGAGATGGGCGAAGGCTTTCAAGGCCTCTGAGGAAAATGTCAGCACTCGTTGCTCGTGCTGAGGCCTTGAGGACCTGTAAACTTGGGCAATCTTGCCTCGATCATTGATCCATCCAAAGCGCTTCCGCTAACTCACCTTTTTCCACCCGCAGAGAGGCTCAGAACGGCAGCCCTCTTGAAAATTTCTCGAATCTTCAGGTGGGCTGTTCCTCTCTCTCTAACTTCCACACGCTCACTCATTTTTGCGAAGAAAAGGCGACGAGGGACAAGGTTGTAAAACAATTGCTTCGTCTGTCCCAAAAGCTTCTGGGATCACTACACATGTCGTACATATATACGACAGCGAGTGATGCGATACTGAATGTATTCGTACAGAACGGTAAACGAAATACGCGTTTTATGGTGTACACATGAAAGCGGGACCAGGCATGTAGCAGGCCCAGCTCAAAGGGCAATGAGTTCGTCACTCGCAGGGTCGCGCCATTTGACCAGGCAGCAGTGTTTCAGTGGAGAAGCTTATCGGCGGCGGCGTTCCGGAGCGAGTTGGGCTGTACGAATGTATACGGATCTGAGGCTGGAATTCGGCCTCATATTTAGAGGGAGGGAACTCTGAATTGCTCCGCCGCCGCTTGACATTCTCGCTGGCACGCTTGGCCAATGGTAATTGTAACACCTGCGTTTGTGTACACATGTAATACCTCGGAATCGGCAATGAATGCAATACGGCGAATGAGGAAGGGAGGAGGGAGGAGGAGGGGTCAGGGATCTTGAGGAGGATTTCTGTGAGCTCTGTAATTGCACCGCCGGGGAGCCCGAGAGCCTAAAGTTAAATCAAGTCAAATAGTTAAGTTAGGACCTTGACTTGATCAATTGTGACACAAGACACAACCCTGCGCCACATCCACTCCTGTCTTCAGTACCACCTGATTGCAATGTCGTCCCCACCTCCTTCGGCTGGTAGTTTTCAGGTCGTTCATATCGCCTCCCTCGAGGCCGTACTCGCCAAACTAAACATAAAGATCCCTGTCGAGGATTTCATCAAGGCCATTCATGACGAGGAAGAAGCAAGGCACGTCGAACCGACCGCTGAAGCGACCCAACTCCTTGCCCGTTCTCTACAACGAACCAGTCCGTTTCCAGTCACTCTCCGACCAATGGAAACTGCCGGCACAGTATTCACCCCCGTCCCCCAGTTCATCCCCGGTTCTCCCACGCCCGCCAATGACGATCCGTTGGCGAAGGAACGCCGTCGTCGTCTCGTGGAACTCGCCGAACAGGCCTTCCCTGACGGCAAGTTTCCAGATCCGTATACATCCGTATAGCTCAATTCGCTCCGGGACGTCGCCACCGATAAGCTCCTCTGCTAAAGCAAGACGCGACCCTGCGAGTGACGAACTCATGCACAGCTCTGCTACATGCCTGGTCCCGCTTTCGTGTACGCCATAAAACGCGTATTTTGTTTGCCGCTCTGTACGAATATATTCAGTATCGCATCACTCGCTGTCTTATATATGCACGACATGTGTAGTGATCCCAGAAGCTTTTGGGACAGACGAAACAATTGTTTTACAACCTTGTCCCTCGTCGCCTTTTCTTCGCAAAAGTGAGTGAGTGTGTGAAAGATGGAGAAAGAGGAACAGCCCACCTGAAGGTGCGGGGAGTTTTCGGGGGGGGGGACTGTCGTTCTGAGCCTCTCTGCCCGGATCAACGATCGAGGCGAGATTGCCCAATTTTACAGGTCCTCAAGGCCTCAGCGCGAGCAACGAGTGCTGACATTTTCCTCAGAAGCCTTGAAAGCCTTCGCCCATTTCTCTCCACCCTCACCTCCAAATTTGACCACTTCTATGCTGCTCGGTTCAACCCGTTACTTTTTTTTTCTGCTAATCGGCGCGAGATGAACAACACGTTATATAAGGTTACTTAACGTTTTCGAGTCGGGGATGGGTACCAGGAATTACCGTCTTCACCAAAATCTGCGTTGTAGCTTGCCTTTGGATCCTCTTGGCCCGCCACACCCTTCCGCAACCGAGTGCTATCCGATAGTTCATCCGGCGACAATAGACACGAGTTAGCCGACAAATCGAAGAAGTCTCCTAGGAGTCGCTTCGGTTGCAGTGGCCTCCGGTGGGTGAGAGCGCGTGGCAAGTAAAGGGTTCATTACACTGCCTCACTCGGAGTTTTGGCGGTAAGGCACGAGGCCCAGTTTGAAGGGAATGGTTTCTCGGGTGAATACAGAAGTGGAGGCTTTGTCGAGTTCTGTGAGCCAGATCCCGCTTAAACGATAAGATGAACCTAATGGAACCCTGGAACTGTGTAGCGGAGATTTGTCAGCGTTGCGGATATTTATCGGTCGAAGCGAAGGTATTGCGGCTCACCGCAAAGGACAGCCTGCAGCGCTGGGGATTGCATTGTGATCTTCACGGAGGAGTGGAGACCAATCATTCTTGATCAGCAGACTCGAGCAGGCGTTGACGAAGCACCGGATCAGGATGTAATGCTCTATTCATCTTGCGTCCGATACGCCAGCCATAAAGATAGACTGAATGCGAAGGTGTGGTTAGCTCACCTGCGACGGTCGATACCATTCACGGCCGGTGGTTTCCCAGAAACCTTTGAGCAGGGGTGAGCTTCCAATGCACAGGTGGTAGAGAGGCGATTGTGGGTAAGCGCGCGGTGAAAGATCCCCAAGTTCCGTAGTTTGAAGAGAAATTGGACGAGATGCTCTCCATGGCATTGTCCCTCATTGCCTTTTGGTGGAGAGGTTTTCCAAGAGGGAGGCCGCGGTTCTGAGCCATGCGTACCTTCGGTGAACGAGTGAGCCGAACCGCTGTGAACGGATCAATCGAGGTCAAGTTTAGTCAACGTCTTACGGATTTGCCCAGGTTCTCAGGTTCCCAGCACTGGCATCGAGCGCCGTCATTCTCCCCGGAGGACTTATAAGAGCTTTAGTATGCCCCACCTGCTTCTCCCCACCCCCGTCCCACAGAATGTTCAAGATCCCTCTACTCGGTCCGACCCCCATCTCCATCGGAGGAGACACCTTCAATCCGGAAGTGAACGCGTGCTTCACTTGCGACCCTCCTTACAAGCACCCGCGCCAATGGAAACCTGATCCCGATACCTCTGGCAGACAGCGCAACTTGGTCCTCTGCTTCGATGGCACCGGAGACTCGTTTGACCAAGATGTGAGCCAACTCCCTCAAATCTCTCTCAACTCGGGTCACGTCCGATACTGAACGCGGCGTACACAGAACTCCAACGTCGTGCAGTTCTTGGCGATGTTGAAGAAAGACGATCCCACAAAGCAACTTGTTTATTATCAGGTGATTTTCTTCAAATTCTATGCGTAAAATCCCCATCCTAACGCGCTTTTTTGTCAGGCTGGAATCGGAACTTACACGAGCAGTGTGCTCAAGACGCCGATTGTCGAGGGCGTGTCCAAATTGTTGGACCAAATGGTCGCTTACAACCTGGATGATCACATCAAAGGTACTTCCCTCGCTCACTCCTTCCTGACTGTGTCTGACCAATCATTCCAGATGGATACCAGTTTTTGATGCAAAACTGTCAGTCCACTTCTGTACCAATTCATTCGCTCTCTGGAAACCTTACCATATCCAATCAGATCACGTCGGAGATCAAATATGTATTTTCGGTTTCTCTCGTGGTGCTTTCACAGCTCGCGCCCTCGCCGGCATGCTCCAAAAAGTCGGACTTCTCCCTCCATGCAACCTCGAACAGTTGCCGTTCGCGTACGCCATGTATGCGAGGGATGACGATGAGGGTCTCAGGTTGAGCTTGCAATTTAAGCGAACCTTTTCCATCGAAGTGAGGATCAAGTTCCTTGGCGTATGGTATGTTCTCAAAATCTATCAATCAATCACTCGTCTCATGCCCTTCGGGTAGGGACACCGTGCAATCTGTCGGATTGATTCCAAAACACTTGCCATTCTCTGGCTCGAACAATGCCATCATGCACTTCCGTCATGCATTGGCCCTCGACGAACGCCGTGTCAAGTTCGTCCCATCCTACTGCACCGGCGGAAAAGCCAAGAAGGAGAGAACAGAAACCAAGATCTCCGAACACAGCGAGGCCGTTAGCGAGATCGGACACGATAGGATGGAAAGACGACAGAGGTCTGGAAAGTCTTACGAGTACGAACTTCATGTCAATTCCATGACCGGGGCTGAGACCGACGTCGAAGAGGTATTCTTCGCCGGTGCCCACTGTGGTACGTTGTGGTCGTTATACACGTGGTAGACTCGCAACTTACGGACGCGTTTTCAGATGTTGGGGGTGGATCCGTAATAAACGGCCAACGTCACAGTCTCGCCCGTATTCCCCTTCGATGGATGATCAGGGAATGTTTCAAGGTTAATGTTGGAATCATTTTCGACGCGCACATGCTCAAGCACGAGGTTGGACTGGACGTCGATTCCATCTTGGATGTACCTGCCCCGCTCCCACCCGCTACCCTTCACTTGGCTGACCCCGACGGCGCCGAGCTTGAGGGTTTCTCCTTGCGTCATATCCCGATTGCCATCATTTCTGGGCTCGGTTCCCCATTCCGCTGGATCTGGGGCAAGCTGTCACACCTTCGTTTCCGTAATTCCCCGCAGGTCGTGATTTCCTTCGAACAACAAGATAAGTTTATTTCCAAAGGCGAGGCACAAGAGGAACTCGACGATGCGCTCTCCCCGGTTTACGATCAGCTTGACAAGCACACTTATTGGAAGGTCATGGAATGGACCCCTTGTAAGTTGCCTCCCCCCCGACCCGTCGCATCAGCGGCAATGAGCTCATACGGCGCCTAAAGGGATTATGAAAAAGCAGCGCGCCGAGGTGGACGGTTCGGATGACATCTGGGCCTACAAATTCGTGTAAGTCCCCCATTTTGTGACCCATCACCGACGACAGGCAGTGTCATTGATCACGTTGGCTGTCAGCTGGAACCGTGGAAAAGGCCGAAAGGTGTACCATCGAGTGATGCGGCGTGGCATGAAGGTCCACAGGTCCGTGAAGACTCGCATGTTGGCCCGTACCACGGAAGGGCCGTACTTGCCAAAAATCCGTTGCGTGATCGACGGCGAACCACGGCGTTTGACCAGGGAGGAATGGTTGGCGGAAGAGCCAGCGCACTTCGAGTGGGTGGACTGATTGACGACATGAAGCCTCGCGTGGCACATGACGGATCTACGAACGACACGAGCTGCGAGACGGGTTTGGATGATGGTGATGACGACGCGGGGAACCGGAAGGGACCTGGCCACGATTAATGTATATAGTACACGCGCACGCACCTGTAGTGTTTTTCTGATATCTTCGTAATTTTCTATTTCTTTTTTCACCCATGGCGTGGCTTTTTCGGTGATTTGCAAAACTGGATGCGATAGTGTGAGAAGGGATCGGCTCGCCCACCCACCCTGTTTCTCGTTCACCCCTTGACCTCACTCCCCTTCCCCCCAAAGTTAAATGCTTTCTTCCCGCACCTTTCATTATTCTATATCATGTCCGGTGCCCTCTCGCATAACAGACCCCATCTCCCCGCCTCTAGCTCCGCCTTTGATCTCCCAACATCGTCCTCCCCATCGACCATCGACCCCGACGACGGTCTCAGTCCATTCATGCTTCACCAACGACGACGACCCAGCCTCCTCAACCCTAAACTAGGTCACCTCTCACTGGAGAAACGTCACCGCAGTCCTCTCTCGACCTCGTTCAAGCGCAGGTCTTCCCGTCGCAGGAAGAGCACGAGCAACGGCGACGACTCGGAGAGCGACCGCGATTCTAACAAGATGTGGATATCGGATCGCTCAACGAGCACCAGCTCTGAGAGTTCGAGGAATGCCACCCCTCCCCAACAACCAGAGTTCAGCCTGGGCACGGCCACCACTACTGGGGCTTTGTTCGGGTTGGATTCGAAACCTGTGGGGGACATGGTCGGTGCACGGCCGTCCACTCCTCCACGAACTTCCAACAACTCGGGTTTCGACGGTATGGAAATCGTCCCGCGTAGGAGGCTTTCCCTCCCGGTACGTTTACAATTACGGACTGTATGCTATAACGTTGACCTCCCGAGCGCTCATATTTTTCTTTTCCTTTTCCTACTTCACATTGATTGTTACAGATCAAGTTCCCCCGCGTGCTCAGCCTCCTGTCCGAATCACGGCCGGAAGAAAACGAACTCAAGTCCGAGGCACAGTTCCAGAGACTTCTCGCCTCGTACACCGGCAACCCCCTTACCCCCAAGACTCCACGTGCACCGTCCGATCGGGGTAGATACCCCGAGGAGGCAGAGGACGTGGAAGAAGTTGCAGTTCAGAGCGAGGACGACGACGATGAGCTCGGCGAAGGCTCGGTATGCGACTACAACACTACCACCGAGGCCATCAACATTTCGAGGAAGGGGACCCCCGCCCAAAGTATCAATGGCGACGATCCGTACTCATGGTACCCTGGAAGCCCCGTGGGGTCGTCATACATGGATGTTGATCCGGTATGCACTCTGTTTCCCCAAAGTATATGCGCATAATTTGACCCGTTATCCCCAGATTTTCTCCTTCGGTTCTCCGAACATGACGCCGAACTCTGGACCCAGCTCGTGGAGATACACTCCTCCCTCGACTTCGAGCGCCGTCCGGTCGAACAAACGAAAACGTGCGTACACCGTCCCGTTCAGCTTCAGCGTTTGCTTGGGTTCTTGTTCCGAATTACTTACCTCGGTGTGGTTTTACAGACGATGACCGGTATGATCCCTACCCGGCAGCGAAGAGACGAGCGGTATCACCGTCTGTGCCCACCTACTTGCGAGGGTCACCACGGATATCCATCCCGGTGGCCGTACCGATATCTGTCCCCAATTCGTCTTCATCGTCGCCGGTCATTACTCAGATGCAATCCTTCACTCACCCGAACTTTGCGTTCTCGAGACCCATGATCGGTTCGCCTGGAATGTCGAGTCCGACGATGCGAGCCACCGTTGGGTTGCTTGCCAGTCCGATCTTACGGCCCTTACCTCGGGCGAGGAAGGAAGGAGAGGAGAGGGAGGTTGAGAACACAGGAGAGAGTTTGGGAGGTATATCTCTATGATTGTCGTGCGCGTGTGCATATCGCCCTTCGTTGCTTTCTCTCTTGCTTTCCGTTGCTTCGCTTTTTTGTCTCTTCCTCTGGGTGCTTGTGATACTTGGCTTCTTGATGAGCGCCGTGATTTCCCTTTAGCTCGCAGTTTAGCCCTTGATGTTGTTCTTTGCCACCCATCCCCATCTTCACCCTCCTTGTGCTGCTGCTGTGGCTTGGTGACCAAGACCGTTCCTCACTCATTAATCTCGTCCACGCTGTCTGGCATTCTGTATACTACGCATTGTCATGTACATACTGCTGAAAGCTAGCGTCTGTTGTTTGTTGGAAAGCTATCGCTATCTGAAGACCTCCAAAACATTGGCGGACCTTTAACTCCCCCTGTAGGTGGTGTAAGAGAAGGGGCTGATAAGGAGGGGGACGTGGTAATGTTCGGAAGTATCCCCAATCTTGAATGTGATCTTCAAAGAGAAGCCAACATCAAATTCGGAAGCCCCGGAGGAGGAGCGGCAACCCCCAGTGAGTACCACCCACCTGAACAAACGGATAAAACGACTTTCTACCCGTCCTCTCGAAATACTCTTCGGTCTCAAACACGATTTGGTAGGTCCCAGGTTTAACCTTGTGCGGTGACGACTCGCGCGGGATGAGGAGGTCCAAGCACCTCCCATCCGCGTTCGTGACGGAGGTTCCGATTCTACCCCACTGCGTCCCTGCGTGAGCTTGACCGGATTCTTGGATGTTCGGAGCGAGGAGTTGGACTTTGATGCCTTGAGCTGGTTTTCCTATTGATGAATCTAGGACTGTATTGTGGGTGTGTAGATCCGCGGAGTGGGATAGTCAGTGTCCCTCGTCTTCATCCGGTTCTGTGCGAAGGGTGGCTTGAGGGGAGGGAAATGCTATGCGCGTACATACCATGACAAGTGATTTGAGATTTCGGTGGGGGTTTTGCGGTCACTTTGGTCCTTCCTGTCATCCCTTGCCTCTGTTTCCGGACTCTTGAGAGAGTTTCCGGTATGATTGTATACGGTACGGGGTGTGGGAAACTCCCGATCACAATAGACTACAGTTCATTGCAGGTGTCGGGGGGCCCCCCCCCCCCCTCCCCATGTCCCGTCAGTGATACAACGCCTTATGATAAATACCAAATACTTGCTTACAAACACCCAGAAAACAACGAAGTACCAGTGTGCCCGCATAAAACTCACATCGGCTTATCGCAAGAAATGAGAAGCGACACGGATGAATAGAAACCAGAGGCCCCTATACATTACAGCGCGAATAAACTCTTATCAATTGACAAAGGCCACAGCGCCGAACCAAAACGCACGTGTGTGCGGCGTCGCTCACAGGGAGTTTTCATGTGGTCACTCCGGTCCCTCGTTCCCCAGCTTCGATAATTTTCTGTCGAAGTGACTCTTGGTCTGTCTTTCCATCGGCAGTGATGGGGAACGATCTTTCGATGTGGACACACCCACCAATCCACTTGTAGCTCGGCTTGCTATCCGCTACGCGCTAGAATAAAACAAGTCGCGCAAGGCCGAAGAAATCAGCTTTCCATGTAAAAAGCCTGCCGAATCGTTACGGATCTTGCCTTTAAGATGAAAATTGGAATCTTTTTCACCTTGCTTATCGTGCGTTCCTTCGCTTCGTCTCCGAGGACGACCAGGGCTACGGGGACTTCCCCGCTATAAGGGTCAGGCATTCCCAGCACGCAGACCTCGTCCACGTCCGGGTGATTCCGAATGGACACCTCCAGCCCGCCCCCAGAGACCTGGAAGCCACGGACTTTGAACTAAAGGTTCAAAATAAACCGGTGTCGTAAGTCCGCGCGCTCTAATCCGGGGTCCCTCGAGAACGGCCGTACCTTTTGCCGAGCGACCAGGAACAAATCACCGTCCTCGTTAACGGTCACTTTATCACCCGTCTGTACCCATCCAGAGAATTTCCGAGTTGACCTTATCACTGCAGGTGAAAGAGCTGAAAACGCGAGTTACTCTTTATCCAGGAATATCTGACGGCTGCTGAACAGTGTCGCTACGAGTTAAATGGTCCATACGCAATTGCACGGTCCAACGCTCACGCCTGCTTGTTATCTAGATAACTGATGGCTCGAGACGGCCCGGAGACCCAGAGTTCCCCTTCTTCCCCTTGCCCAGCGGGTTTCCCATCTACATCAACAATTCTGTAGTCAATGCCGGGTAGGAACCTCCCGACGTTTGCCGACCTCGGCATCCCTTGTTGAGACGCTGGAGTTATCACCACCGCCGTCGATATTTCCGAGAGCCCTGATTCAGATTGTAAATCGGAATGCCGGTATGATCCTCCGAGATAGCGCGCGACTTGTCATAGATTTGCCTAAGTGTACAGTTGGGAAATACCTTCACGAGATCGTCGACGAGCTCCAAGGGGAACGCCTGTGCTCCTAGGAGACAGTATTTGACATGCCTCATGTCGTACTTTTTGGCTAGTGGATTCTGGGGAGTTTAAAGGCGAACATAAGATATCGTTGGGGTAATCATTTCCTGAGCGGAAAGATGACTGACTTTGCATACGAGAACCACCTGAGAAGGGATAAGGCTAGATTTGCATTCAATCGGGATCAATGCTGTCATTTGCCTTGAGTCAAAATTGGGACGAAGAGGGCTTACAAGAGATGTGTATTTTGATACCTGACGATGGTTTGGAATAAAGAGCGAAAGTCAAACTTCTGAACGAGTACGGTAGCAACCTTTACGGGACTCGTGTGAGACGGAGTTGTACGCGGGGCGCGTCATGGAGAAGGACTCACCCCGTGATACATAGCGAATAAAATCTATCGGAGTTCCATTAGTGACGCGAACCTTCAAAGACCAATGTGGCTTACATTGGAAAGTCCGTAGAGATCTTGAAGCGAATGCGGTGATCAGTCTTCCGTATAAACCCATTAGCGAGCGAAGCCAAGGACGTACGAACTACCGGTAATACAAGACGGCATCGTATTGAAACAAGTCAAGGCTGTGCGGCCTCATGTGTTCCACGCGAGGTACTCACCACCAAGCGATACCTCACCAGGCGTAAAGGATCCGGCAGGGGACGCATTGAAGTGGGTCGACTTCTGGATGGTGTTGGCGATTATGGAATGATGACTGACTGAAAGAATCTTTTTCGAAGGTCGTGTGAGTTTCGGTGCACACAACTGCCAGCATCATACCTTTGGCATGCCTGAAAGGCCGCGCGAGATAACGTAGAGGGCGGGTTTTGATATCGCAGATCCATCAGCTAGCTTCCGCTCAGTGAAATCGGAAACTAAGTCCCGAGGGACGGGGTATGGAAGGTTTCCGCTGGAAGACTTGGGTTTATCCAAGAGCAAGGTTCAATGGGGCGGTATTCCTACCCCTTCTGCTACTCCGGCAATCTCATCTAGGAAGTCTGGGTACACAACGATGAGATCCGCATCGGTGTCTCTCAGGTTTTTCACTAGCTCTGGGATTGTGGAGAATGTAGGATCTGCGGAGCTGGAATAGGTTCGTTAGTATTGCTAGGTCGGCAAAGTGGATTGAAATCGGACGTATAAACGTATCCGTACAAGGTGATGCCGCCGAGGCGCAATATGGCCCATATCACGACAATGGAATCGATGTGATTCGGACCGATTAAGGGAACTTGGGTGAGGGGTGGGCGGAGTGTTGGGGAGGGATGGTGTGGAGCGGGTCGACCCTTTCACCCGGTATTGCATCCGGGGTTAGATCGCACGATCGACCAAATGGAGAAAAGAAAAGGAGGGGGTCAGAGAAGGCCACGAGGAGAGAAGCGGGATAACGTACCTGTGTTCCACTTCAAATGAATCGCATTGGCGAGCCGCAGCGACTGGGACCGAGGCTGAATGAAGGCTGTCAATGGGGTGTGTCGCCTGACAGAGGGTTGGTATGCTCTCATGTCTGCGAAAGAAAGAGCGTGACCGGTTTGCTCATCGACAAGGCAAGGGGAGTCGCTTGGAAAAAGTGGTCGTGAGGCATGAGAGGCATTAAAAGAACTAGGGGATCGTGAGGTTATCCGGAATATCGAGAGATCCTGCTCCGATAGATGAAGACATTGGTAAGGTGGTCTGGCTCCGATCCATCTGTGAGGCCATTGGTCTTCATCAATTCCCTCAAGTATAGCCCCGCGTGGGAAATCACCGCGGCTTGGGCTATAAAAGCCCTCTGGAAATACCCAATATCTCTCCAATCCTCCTCTCTCTCTCCTCCTCTCTCCTCAATCAACCCAATCCTCTTTCACAATGGTCTGCGCGTTTCCCGTCTCTGCGTGAGCTACGATCGGGGTTCTGATCGTCCTTCGTGTTATCAGCAATCCTCTTTCGTGCTCGTCAACAATCACGATGGCTGTGGTTCCTCCTCCTGCACCTGCGGAGCTGAGTATGTTGCTCGACGTTACTTTTTCGCGTTGTGCATGTTCTGACAGCCCATCCAACAGCTGCAAATGCAAGCCTGGCGAATGCAAGTGCTAAATGCACGCACCACGACGCATTGTACACCCCTCCCCTTCTTATGTACAACACCGTCCGGATAAACTGTAAACAATAAATCCTCGAAATTTTTTTCCCTCTTCTTCTGCGCGATCAGTCCCCCGTGAAGGTTCAGGCGAGTTCCAAAGCCCATCACCTGCCAGTCGCCGATCACTCTGGAAGATCCCCAATAAGTCTAAGCGGCCCGCTTCCTGTATCTGTCCTCAGGTGCCAGCCAATGCATAACAGGCAAGTGTGGCTGGAAGTGCTTGCGAATTCGGAATTCGCGGAGCCACAGGGTACCATCGATTTCCGTCTAACCTTGAGAGGCAACTGATCCCTTTCGCCGAATTCGTTGAACAATCAGTGCTAGTGAGGTCCAAGTGAATGTGATCAGGGCTGGAACGACGGTGGCTTTCCGTCATGAATAAGATGAGGACACTGCACTTGCCACGCTCTCGAACTGAAGGGGTCTGGTCCCAGGAAACCCCACATACATTTTAAAGGACCACAGCGGCCCGACGAGTTCCCGTCCCACCCGCCCCACTTCTGGTATGGGGCGGGTCGCGATCGAGTCCCTGATCTTCGGTCAGGCCCGAACCCCAGCAAATTGAAAGCGGCTTCGGGCCAGCGGGACGTCCCCCAACCCTCGTAACCCCCGTACAACGAGGGAGATGAGATAACGAAGGGTCCAGCCCCGTCTGTGCGCATCGATTGGTTCTCCAAGAGTCAGGGATGTCGATGATCTCCCACTTATCTCGTGTGGGGTGTGCTCGGGTCTGTTGACGACCATAGCCGGCTTCGGGGCTCTCGCGTCCGGAAAACTCCTGACGCGGGGCCGGTTCTCCAAAGGAGTTTTGGATCTGGGGGCCCTGGGAATCTTCCTGCTGGATCTCCGGCAGGGTTCACAGAGGAGGAACGGCGAGTGCATTGGGCCACGGGTTCCCGCCAGACGCCGCTGTTCCCTCAGAGGCGAAGTTTTACCGCGGGCTAAAGGCTGAAGATAGAGTCGAGAGGTACCGTTTTGCAGCGGCTGCGAGGGGGTAACACACGAGTACCCTCGTCGTTGACCTAGTTGGGAATGAAGTCCCAGAAGATGTTTGTTTCATCTGTCCGCGCACAGCGAAATGGAGGCACCAGAGAAACGAGGTCTTGCGCCGGGCAAAGGACCTGTATTCGAGTTCGGGATTTATTATCTTCCGCGAGCGGACATCACACAGCGACTGTAGGTAGTGAAGGGATGTGGAACTTGGCCGCAGCCTCGTCAAACAGATCAGACTTCTCCGAAACGTCTTTAACCGAGGGATGATTTGGGAACTCTTGTGTCAGTTTGCTATAAAGCCCGGATCAGCCAACGTGCAGGCGGACGGGAAGGGACACATCGGAACGTACCTCCACCATTCGTCTCCCTCGCCCTTTTTCGATGGTTTCAAAGTTGCGGCGACAGCATACGCTGCGACGGTCTCATCGTCAGCACCTCCCTGGCTGATAGCTTCCTCCAGATCTGACTTCGCCTCAGTAACTTCCCCACGCAACAATCTCGTCACCCCTCGCGCAGTGAGTAGCTTCGTAGAAGACAGAGATGGGTTCGCCAACTGCTCGGTGTAGAAGGAGTTGGAATCCGAGTATCCTTCTTTTCCGGTGACGAGGTTAATCGTAGATTCGATCAGTTGGAGCAGGAGGTCGTCCTCTGCCCACTTTTTCGATTTTTCGTACTCTTTCTTTGCTAGGTCTGGTCTGTTGATGGAGAGGAAGATATGGACGATCAAGGCGACCCTATGTTTCCAAGGATAGGGGTGAGGTAGGCAGTGGAGGCCACATGGAGAAACACGCACGCCTCGATGCTCGTCTCGTTTCCCCCGCTCATTCCCAACGTCTCCAAAGCCTCCTCGACCTCACCTGCCCTTGCAAACGCGGTCCCAGCGAGGACTCTCACCAACCATTTCTCCTTGTCACTCGCCTCTAGATCATCTCCCTCAATCTCAACACTCAAATCTCTCAGCTCCTCCAATGCAGCCTCGGCCTCTTCAGAGCTCTTGCTCGACGAAGGGGTTGTAGCGGCGATGTAATGAGCTAAAGCGGAGACGGCTTTGATCGTCACGTCTTCGGGGTCAGTTGGGAGGAGAGAGAGAGCTGCGGAGGGGTTGTTGAGAGCGAGGTGTGCCCGGGCTTGGTAGACGAGAGTGGGGATGTAGTCGGGTGATGATTGTGGTGGGAGTCTGAGGCTGATCAGCGTTTTGTATGCGCCTGTGTTTTTGAGAGATTACGCAGGCTTAGATCACAAAAGATGGAAGTGCGAACCAAGGAAGAATTGCTGTTTGACGTGGTATAGCTCAGAAGAGTCCATCGTGTTGAGGGGATATCGTGAGCGTCGGTGCTGGAGGCTAGTTTCCTTCGATCGAGTTTACCTACGCGCCGCTTTCTCCCCGCCGGGCACCCTGGTTATCATCCTATACGCGCCTGGGATATCCGTATCTTAGTCGTTTGGGTAGTTCTTTTCTCCCCTACTACGAACTAAGGGGGTCGGTTCGGGATTCCGTCAATAGTATTGCGTGATGGGCTTGCAGCATTGTATGCATTGTACCGATTGCATCCATCACTGAAGTTCGGTGTTTTTCACCGATGGGACTGCGAAAAGCGCACACGCCGACAACGGAGAAACAAGTACAACACGAAGGACGAGGAGATAATAAACAGGAGCACCATGAGGAGAACTTTTTCCTTTGCTGCCTACGTACGGGTGGAGATTGGACATAGTCTTCGATCGACGGAGAAAGCGCTTGTGGATGCCGATGGCCTGGTGCTCGACATCAGCAAGAGAGCGTAAAGCAGCAGTTAAGAGCAACGAAATCTCACCGGTCAACCCCATCACCCGGTGCGAGCCTCACACACAGTCCACTGACCAGTGCATAATAGCATTTTCTCCGGGTGTCATATAGAGCTCAAACGTCTCTAACGAATGACCTAGCAATAGCTACGGCCTACGCAGAGACCCCTCATCTATATACAAAAAGGAAGGATGGGCGTGGTGGCTACTCATGATTGGCCAGAGTCCCAAGGGGTGAACCGAAAGAGGCGACCCACCCCCCTGAATGACAACGAACGGAGAGTCACGACTCACGAGCATCGCGGCCACATTGCGCGTGCCCGGCACAATACCAACTAACATCACCCGGCAAGCTCAGATCAAATAATCACTGTCCGGCAAGAGTGTCGCCTGGAAAGTTCATGCCCGAAAGGTTCTCAAGTGAGCCCCCAGTGGTTTGAGTGTCTGCGATCGGCGAGAAAGATGATGATCCACCGTGGGAACCGAGATCACAGGTTGCCGACCAGCCCCATGCCCCGGGTCCTCATGAACGTTGAATTGCAGTTGATTCGTCCTCCGCACCATCATGCCAGGCCAGAAGCTCAGCGACCACTGGACTCACCTATTCCCTGCGGTCGCCGCCGCATATGACTTCTGTCTTGAGGTGGAGAAAGAGTTGATGGGCCAACAATCCTCAATCATAACCGCGACTGACACAAAAGCCCTGGAGAAGAAGTTGGTCAACATCCGTATCCTTGGTTATCTGTTGATGTACGTTCCCACGAATGCCGCGCGCGAGCACATCGCGAAGACGATATTGACCGACAAGGATGGAGGTTTTGACACACTCATCAATCGGGGAGCGTTTTATGATCAGCTTCTCCTCCGCACCTGTAAGTTCCCACCTTCTCATAATTCACTCTAGAAACCGAACCCAGAGCCCCCAGTTTGCAAGGCCAAAGGTCGTACCCCCACCGTTTCCCATCATTCGCGACCGTCCCACAAAGTCACACTCGACGACGTGGCGAGGACGATCAAGAAACAACCTACTAATCACGCGGAGGCCAAAAAAAGTGTAAGTTGTGGCCACTCCTCTTTTGCCTTTTTGCCAAACTTTTGTTCCTAGGCACTGGTCCGCGATAACTTTAGATGCATTTTGACTGGTGCCATCGACCAGGGTTCCTGGATCGAGTATGAAGAACTTCAGCTCCCGCAGGCATTAGTAGAAGGCACTGAATGCGCTCACATCTTTTCGGAGTCTACGAATGTTGGGATGGAGGAAGATCGGAAGGTATCTATGCCATTCTATCTTTCGGGTCGTCCGTTTATGTAATCCATCTTAAAAGGCACACGCGGCGAACGCCTGGAAGATAATCCGTGAATTTGGATATCAGGACGTTTATAATGAACTGGGTAGCGCAGACAGTGATGTTCACAGGCTGCAGAACATTATGACTCTCAAGACCAATCTCCACGATCTTTTCGACAAACTGTCACTCTAGTTCGAGTCAACGGTATGCCGCGTCAAGATTTCTGTTTCCCCACGCTCACAGATGAATAACCACCAGGGTGCTCCCAATTCGTACAAAGTGTGCTCAAATCTTCGAGGATACCACGCAGCGGCACGCATCCCCGAGTACGTGGAATTCACAACCGAACGGCCAGACCTCCCTCTACCATCACCGAGATATCTGGAGATCCATGCAGCTGTTTGCCGCGTTGCGCATATGTCTGGCGCAGCGGATTATTACCGCGACCTGGACGACGACGATCCCTTTGTGACAAAACTCCGAAGTTTTGATCCTGTTGGATCAGATTTTTCGGCTACGTTGCACGCCCGCTTACTTGACGTGACAGAGCTGCGAGCCGCAGCCACCGTCTCTGGATGAGTCCCTTATTACATGACTAGTGGGTCCGTCGGAAACATCAAACGTACCAAGGTCTATAGTGTCACTAGGTAGCGTCAACTCCTGGTGTCCGGTTCGGTAGCTTATAGATCGAAAAATCAAGGGGCCTTGCCACCCCACCACAGTCGTGTATCCCTATTGGGTTTGACGCATCATCCCGGGAGAACTTCCCTCCGAATCCAATTCCAGCCAGTTCTAACGCGTTTTATGGGCATCGTATAGTGGAAATCACGAGGGCGTTTTATTTGTGAAGGATTATCCCGAGGACCCCAGCTGATTATCCGAGAGGAGCGGGATAGGGCGAGTGTGGTACACATCGCACCTCTCTACTAGGAGAGGCGAGCAAACAGACTCGGAGCCTCAGCAGGAACGCAGCGGCGTGGTGTATCGACAAGATGCGAAGTTGTGACGGGAATATCGCAACCGGAATGGTCAGTTAGCTGGAAGGATTTTCGTCGCGAGGCTCGTGAAGAGGGTATGCGTGAACAGATGAAGGCCATAAAGTTTCCTGCACACGGTATCTCGAGGTTCAAACTTTCTGCCCTTCGGTAGAGAGTTTTGGAGCGGGATATGCGCGGAGGAGTTCACAGCTGAAACGTCTGGCGGAAATGGTTTCGGCAAACTCCAGCGGCTGAGACCTGGCTCTCCGAGGGACAAAATGAGAACTCCCCTTTCGACCTGACCAGCACGGTGCCCACCCCTCGAAGTCTCACCATGTACCCCATGACCCGACCCCCCTCCCGCTATCTCATGGCGGGTTACGTCCTCAGCAACGAAACCGCCGTAAGGTTGTCGCTGGTCCTCGATGGCATCGACCCCGATCGTGTCACCCCGCCACCGCCGGGTTGTGAGATCCTCAGCAACATCGTCCTCATTGAGAAGGAAATCAAGAAGTACATGGGCGCCAAAAAATTAAAGGTGACCGCCAGACTCACTGGGACGGAGGAACATTTGGAAACTATCCTTGTAACCCAAAGTTTTCTCCTCGACAAACCTCACGAGCTTGGTGGCCGCCTACCCGTGACAACCGAGGGAAGGCTGGATGGACTTGTTCTTCAGTGGCTGGAGAACAACGGTAATCTGCTCTTCTTGTGAACGTCCCTTCTGTACCACGTTCTCACGTTACCTGCAGGTGTCAGTGAGAACCAGTACAAGTGGGAGGTCCACGAGGACCGCCCGTGACCTGGACCGTTGGAATAATCGTGTGTTGCGGTCTCACCGTGCGCCATGTAGTCCCGCGTTCCCATTCCATACACCATCATTTTCAAGTACTTCGCGAGTGTCATCCTTTTGCTCTCCTTATTCGCCCCATCCCTCAAGGAATGCCAAACATTCGCACGATCACGCGCAGCATGAGTGAGCAGACCACACAGTCCCCTCCAAGGCGAAACTCAATGAGTATTGACCTCAACGAGGCCCTCTCTTGGCCCTCTCCACGCCCAAGCAACCCATACTACAGTGATCGAGCGGTCCTTGAAACGAGTAGGGTTCCTTGAATGATTTAACCGCCGGAGCACACTGGCTTCATATTTTGTTCCAATACTTGGTTAGCAGAATGTTCCATGCATTCGGAGGTCTGTGTAGGTAGCTCTTGAAAAAATGATATCTGGTTGCTAGGATATCACGCATGT
>Ga0307515_10006952_pt1 | contig 22469 bp, 22 predicted proteins | sample 17_EM_MG_FD_194513 | JGI IMG/M metagenome (GOLD analysis project Ga0307515, IMG submission 194513) | Populus trichocarpa ectomycorrhiza microbial communities from riparian zone in the Pacific Northwest, United States - 17_EM | ecosystem: Host-associated > Plants > Roots > Unclassified | place...
CCTTGATGAGGTTGACGAGCTCCGCTTCGGCCGATGCGCGCTGGCCGTAGTAGTCGAACACGATGAAGCCCTGCATGCGGACGCGCTTGCGCACCAGCACGCCCGGCATGCCGGCTCCGACGCCGCGCGGGGCGCCGCCGGCGTCGTATTGCGAGACCGCGCCGCAGCACACCACCCGCCCCTGCAGGTTCATGAGCAGTAGCGCCTGCTCGAGGATGTCGCCGCCGGTGTTGTCGAAATACACGTCGACGCCGCGCGGGCAAGCCGCCGCCAGATCCGCCGCGAGATGGCCGGCCTTGTAGTCGACAGCGGCGTCGACGCCGAGTTCGTCGACCAGCCACCTGCATTTTTTCGGACCGCCCGCGATGCCGACCACGCGGCAACCAGCGAGCCGCGCCAGTTGCACGGCGATGCAGCCGACAGCGCCCGCGGCTGCGGACACGACGACTGTTTCGCCGGGACGCGGCCGCCCGATATCGAGCAGCCCGAAATAGGCCGTGAGGCCGGTGATGTTCAGCACGCCGATGAGGTGCTCGAGCGATTGCGCCTTGTCGCGCTTCACGACCGCGCCGGGCGCAATCACGGCGTAGTCCTGCCAGCCGAAGTCGCCCTCGACGATGTCGCCGGACTGCAGTTCGGGCGTGCGCGAATCGACGACTTCGGCCAGGCCGTACGCCGCCATAACTTCGCCTGGCTGCAGCTGCGGCCGGTAGGTCGCGGCTTTCATCCAGGCGCGTTGCGCCGGATCGACCGAAATCGCGCGAACGCGAACCAGCGCCTGGCCTGCCTCGGGTGCCGGCAAGCCGCCGCCCCGCAATTCGAAGTGCTCGGCGCCCAGTGCGGCCTCGGGCCGGCTGACGTAGATCCACTGGCGGTTGCGGGTCGTTGCGCTCATCGCTCGTCCTTCAAGCCGTCTTGATCCACACGGCCATGGCCTGCAGGAACTCGTCCAGGCGCTCGGTGCCCGACTCGCGGCCATAGCCGCTCATCTGCCAGGCAAAAGGAGGAGAGGGCGAAGATTCGATAAGCTGTCATGACAGTCTCCAGGGACGAAGCCGGGGCGAGAAGGTTGGCTCGTTGGTTCAACCAACGAGCCGTATTGGAGCACGCATGGTAGGATGGATGCAAGTGGGGGCAACGCAGCCGCGAGACTTCCGCGATACCTTCCGTTGATCACCTACGCTCGACAATGGTTGAGCCTGAAACTGCCAATGAGCCAAGCCAACTCGACCGCACCGATGCCTGCCAAAGTCCCGCCCAAGACTGCTGCACGGGAGATGCCTGCGTTCGCGCCGATCGCGCCTGTGCGACGGGCCTTCGAGGTGGTCGCGGAACGCGTGCGTGAGCTCATTCGGTCGGGTGGCCTTCGTCCAGGCGACAAGCTGCCTCCCGAGCGCGTGCTAGCCGAACAGCTGAATGTGAGTCGCAACACCCTGCGCGAGGGCCTACGGGCGTTAGAGCTGGGCGGTGTGTTGGAACTGCGCAAGGGCGGAACCGGCGGCGCCTTCATCGTGGCGGGCGGGCCCGACACGGTCGTCAACGGCTTCCGTGACCTCTACTCGCTGGGGGCGATCTCCCCAGAGCAACTGACCGAAGCCCGGGTGTGGATCGAGACGATTGCCGCCCGCGTCGCATGCGAGCGCGCCAGCGAAGCGGAAATCGCCGAACTTTTTGCCAATGTCCAGGCGGCGATGGACGCCGAGGATGCCGGTGACTTCGTGGAGCGCTCCCGGATCCATCGCCAGTTTCACGTTTTGGTCGGGCGGGCAACCCACAACCCGATCATCGCCTTCACGCTGCAAGGCATTATGGAAATCATGGCCCAGTTTGTACGGGCCATCGGACATCCCAGCCCCTCGGTCATGGCCTCGCGCAAGCGCCTTCTCGCTGCATTTGTCGACCGGAACGTGGACGCGGCAGCAGAGGAAATGGTAAGTCACCTTCGGCAGTTGCACCGCGACTATCTCGCCACGTCCCAAGGCGTTCCACTCGGCGTTCCCGCACCGAAGAAGCGAGCGCCGTCCAAGACACCGCGAAAGACAAGGGTCGCTTAAGGTCACGGACAAACGACCGGTGAGCCGCAGCCCCGGCAGACTCCGGCGGCAAGGGCGGGTGCGGGGCAATCGCAACCCCCTTCGGTCGGATACGGATCGCGATCTTGCCCACATGGCCCGCCCGCTGCAGCGCACGATAGGCGTTTCGCCTCCTCGAAGGGGAATACACGGTCGACCACCGGGTGGATTCGATGGTGCTCGATCATCCCGGCCATGCGCTCGAACATGGCGCGCGAGCCATTTCGAATGCCGCGCACGATGGCTCCGCTCGTCACAATCTCGCGCGGATCCATCTCGCCCCGCTGCAGCACGCCGATCATGTGGACCAGCCCCCCAGGTCGCGCCGACTTCATCGAGCGCTCAAGTGTGCCGCCTCCACCTACCTCGATCACATGGTCAACGCCACGCCCTTGGGTCAATCGCCGCACCTCGAGATGCCAGTCGGGGTGATTTTTGTAGTTGATTCCCGCGGTCGCGCCCAGCGAACGCGCCTTTTCGATCTTTTCGTCGCTGGAGGATGCCACGATCGCACGCGCACCAATCGTAGCGGCGAACTGCAACGCAAATGTCGCAACGCCGCCAGTGCCGAGCACCAGGACAGTGTCGGTTTCCTTGAGCCGCTGGTATTCGAACAGCGCGCTCCATGCGGTTAGCGCCGCGCATGGCAGCGTCGCGGCTTCCTCCCAATCGAGGTGTTCGGGCACGCGAACCAGCCCCCCTTCAGGAAAGACGCGGTACTCGGCGAGAACTCCCTGGACGGGCCCCCCGAGCACGCTCGCCGACCCACTCAGCGGCAACTCACCATTGATCCAGGCCTGCATAAAGTTGCCCATCACGCGGTCGCCCGATTTCCAATGCGTGACACGTTCGCCGATCTCGACGACTTCACCAGCTGCGTCGGACAAGGGGATAAGCCTGTCTACAACGGGCACTGGAGATATGCCTTCCGCGATGACGAGGTCGCGGTAGTTCAGCGAAGCCGCGTGCAGGCGCACAAGCACGTTGCCCACGCCCGGCTTGTCGACAGGCGCCTCCGCCAGGGTGAGTGCGTCTGGTCCGGTGAGTTGCGGAAAGAAGTAGTGGCGAGATTTCATTGGAGCTTCGACCACATTGAGGCGCTCGACGTTGCCGAAATTCATCATTCGACCTGGATGGGCACGGCCTTAACCATCTGCGGCCACTCACTGGCGGTCAGGCGCACGATGCGCGCGAACTCGGCCGACGTGCCGCCAATCGGGTCCATTCCATACGAGGCGATCCGCTCGCGGTCGGTGTCGACCGCCTCCCGGCCGAGCGCTTCTTGCCGGTACAACCTACCAGCCGGAGCTTCCTGGGGTCGTTGTACTGGTAGGCCGCCACAGCGGAGAAGAAGGCCGAATCGACCCGCCCGGAGAACAAGTCGGGCAGCATGGCGCTTTCGCCTTTGCAGGGCACGAGGGTCATCCTTGTCCCGGCCGATTTCGCGATGCGTTCGCCGTAGAAATGCGCAGGGTTGCCGACACCAATGGAGGCATGGCTGACCGCATCGGACTTGGCCTTTGCGAACTTGATGAAATTGGCCAGAGTTTCCACGTTGCGGTCGGGCGCCACGGCCAAGTGGGAATTGATGTTTCCGCCGATCCACCACGGGCTGGCGCAGCGCCGTGCTCAGCCGCTGCGCCAGCATGCGGGCCAAGGCATCGAGCAGGCCACCGGGTACCGGCGGCACGATGATGGTGATGGGGCGCGCTCAGGATAGGCCGCGAACGCAGGCGCCATCCTCAATGCGGGCAGCGCAGCGGCCGCAGCCAGCAGCCCGCAGCCCGCAGCCCGCAGCCCGCAGCCCGCAGCCCGCAGCCCGCAGCCCGCAGCCCGCAGCGTGCGGCGGGTGATCTTGCAGGTCATCGCGAGCCCTTACGCGGCCATGGTCGGCGCGGCGCGGTGGAAGCGGATCGCCTCCGCCGATTCGACCAGGGGCAGTAACCGGGCGCGGCACTCGTCGAGCGAGATCACCTCATCGGGCGGGCAAAGGCGCACCTGGCGATCGGCGCCGTGGTAGACGTACTCACCCGTCAGGATGGCATCGCTGTCGTAGGTGAAGAAGGTGACCAAGGTCTGCGAAACAATGTAGTGCGCGTCGAGGTCGTCGAGCTTCTCGCCGGCCACGCGCGCCAGGTCCGCGCCCTTCCAGAAACGATGGCTCACATACTCGCTCATGAAGCCTTCGTCGGACACCATGATGTGCTCGTCGGTATGGTAGATAACGGTGCTGTTGCTGTCTGCCATGCGTTTGTAGACTTGGCCGACCGCCGAAAGCCCATTGGCGATCACCACCTTCTCACCATTGTGAATTTTGTAGTGAGGATTCGCGCAGGTGAGCTCGGGCAAAAGGATCTGATCCCACATGCAGCAAACCTCCAAGTGGGCGTGCCGGCGGTAATTGCGCAGGATGGCCTTGTGGAAGAGGTTGTCTTCGGCCGCGATAGCCTGGTCGACCACCTCCATGCGCCGCGTGATGTCGAACTTCATGCTGTCTCCTGGTGAGATGATTTGGATTTGGCCCATGCCGCCGTCGACGCACAGGTCGATGCCGGGAATGAAGGAGCTGTCTTCGCAGGTCTCGTCGGGCTGGCCGTATAGCGTCCGAGCGGAATCTCGTCCAGCGCCTTGGCTCGGAAGGCTTGGGCCTGCTCGATGCTGCGGCCCTTCTTGGCGACCATGGGGGTCACCATGGGGCCGGGGCTGAGTCTGTTGACGCGGATGCGGCGGTTGCGCAAGTCGCTGCTCCAGCTACGGGCGAAGGAGCGCACAGCCGCCTTGGTGGCGCCGTAGACGCTGAAGCCCGCCGTGCCGCCGAAGTTGGCGATGGACGAGGTGAGAATCACGCTGGCGCCATCGGGCAGCAGCGGCAGCGCCTTCTGCACCGTGAAGAAGGTGCCGCGCACGTTTACGTCGAACTCGCGGTCGTAGTGGTAGGCCGTTACTTCCGGGAAAGCCCGCACACGGATCACGGCCGCGTTGGCGAACACCACGTCGAGCTGGCCACGCTCACGGTCGATGCGGGCATACAACGCGTCTGGGTCTACGGCCGAAGTGATGTCGCCATGCACGCCCGTGCAGCCGGTACCGATCTGCTCCTGTGCAGCCGCTACCTCGACGGCATTGGAGCCGAAGACATAGACGTGGGCGCCTTCCTGCGCGAAGAGCTTGGTCGAGGCGAGGCTCATCCCGCTGCTGCCGCAGGTGACGACGGCGGTCGTTCCATCGAGTTTTCGCATGGAAGGCATTGTTCGGCAGCGCCCCCAACCCTTCAATTGGTATCTCGCAAAGCGACGCTTTGCGGATCCCTAAGCCGCCTACCCGGGCATCTGTTGGCAGATTGCCCGGAGCTTCTCACAAACGATCATCACGGGCGAATACACATAGATCATGTAGCCCTCGAATCAGAACGACCGGGGCAATCCCAGTACGTGTTCCGCCACGAAACTCAGGATCATGTTGGTCGACACCGGTGCCACTTGGTAAAGACGCGTCTCGCACCTCGTCGCTCTCGCGCGTGAGGTCGGGGAGACGTATCAGGATGCGGCGCTGGCGAAGAATATCCAGCTCGAACTGGTCTCCGACGCAGCCGCGACGGTCATCCACGGGGAGCCGGAGCTGTTGAGCGAAGCGTTGGGCAATCTGATCGACAACGCCGTTCGCTGTACGACGCCGGGCGGCCGAATTCTCATCTCGGTCAGCGCCGCTCCGGCGCTGCATGGCGCGGCGGTCTCGCTGGCGCAAAGCGATCTGGGAGGAGCGAACCTGACCATCCGTTTTCGCTGACCTATCGCGCCGGGCGCCAGTTCGAGCCGACTGCATGCGATGTACCGCTGCCGGCAGGCAAGCGCCCCGATCATCGTCAGGGCGAAGTGGTCGCGGCGGGAGCAACCGGCCGAGGGGTGTTGCCTCATGTCCACCCGCTGCAATCCATCAGCGCAGAGTCACGCCGGAGCCGTCCTGTTTCGAGCCTGCAAGAAGAACGCCACCACTTGCCACGCGATAAAGATGCCGATCAAGCCCAGCAGGGTGCCACTGATGGGGCGCGTGAAGAACGCAGTGAACTGCCCGCGATTCAATAGCAGTGCGCGGCGAAAGTTTTCTTCGAGCATGGGGCCGAGGATGAAGCCCAGCATGAGCGGCGCAGCATCCAGCTCCAAGCGCAGGAAGACGTAACCGAGGAAGCCGAAGACGGCGGTGACGAAGATGTCGTTCAGGTTGTTGTTGACGCTGAAGGTGCCGATGCAGCAGAAGAAGAGGATTGATGGAAACAGCACGCTGTAGGGAATCTTGAACACCGACAACCAGTAGCGCACCAACGGCACGTTCAGAATGAGCAGGAAGCAGTTGCCCACCCACATGCTGGCCACCAGGCCCCAGAACAGATCGGGGTGACCGGCGATCATGTTGGGTCCGGGCTGGATGCCCTTGATGATGAAGGCCGCCATCATGAGGGCCATCACGGCGTTTTCCGGAATGCCGATGCTCATCAGCGGGATGAAGCTGGTGCGTGCCGCCGCTTCGTCGGCAGCGGCTTGCCCGGCCACGCCTTCGATGGCGCCGCTGCCGATCTCGTGCTTGTACTTGCTGACTTTTTTGTCGACCGCATAGGCCGCGAACTGGGCGATCACCGGGCCGCCTCCGGGCAAGATGCCCAGGAAGGAGCCGATCACACTGCCGCGCAACGCGCTGGGGATGATGCGCTTGAACTGGGCCCAGGTCGGCATGAGCTTGATCTTGCCGTTGAAGGGCGTGCGCTCATCCTTGTTGTCGAGATTCTTCGTGATCTCGGCAATGCCGAAGCACCCCAACGCGATGCTCACCAGGCCAACGCCTTCAGCCAGGAATGGAAAGTCCATCGTGAAGCGCGGCGTGCCGCTGTTGACATCGGTGCCGATCTGCCCCAGCAGCACGCCGATCAGGCACATGGCCATGCCATTGAGCAGGCTGCCGGTGGTGACGAAGCTCACGCACACGAACCCCACGAGCATGAGGGCACAGTAGTCGGCAGGCCCGAACAGAAAGGCCACCTCGCCGAGCATCGGGGCGAAGAACGAAAGCACCACGATGGCCACCGTGCCGCCAATGAAGCTGGAGACGCCGGCGGTGAACAGCGCCAGGCCGGTTTGGCCCTTGAGCGTCATCTGGTAGCCATCGATGCAGGCCACGATGCTGCTGGCGTGCGGAATCTTCATTGTGATGGCGCTCACGCTGTCGCCATATTGAGCACCGTAATAGATTCCCGCCAGCATGATGAGCGCGCCCCCCGTGGGGATGGAATAGGTCAGGGGCAGTAAGATGCTGATGGTGGCCAGAGGACCCAGGCCAGGCAGCAGGCCCACGAGCGTGCCCACCGTGCAACCGATGGCGCAATACATGAGGTTCTGCCAGGTCAGTGCGACTGCAAAGCCAAGCGCGAGGTTGTGCAGGACGTCCATCAGTAGAGAGGCAGATTGAAGCCAAGCAGTTTCTGAAACGCCAGGGCAACGGCGATCAGGCCGGCCGCGATTTTGAGGTTGCGCACCACCGAATACGACGACGTGCCGGCAAATGAAGCGCAAAACACCATGAACGCGATGCCCGCGATCATGTTGAGATATTCCGAGATCACCGCGAAGCCGCACAGGCTCGCGAGAATGATGGCGATGTTCTTCATGTTGAAGGCCAGGTGGACATGCTCGACGAAGCGTGAACGCACCACGCTGATCAGGCCGATCAGGAACAGAAGAGAACTCACCAACAGAGGAAACAGGCCGGGACCCGCGCGACTGAACTGGCCTATCGAGTAACGCAGCGACTGCAGGCCAAAGGCGAGGGAGATCGCCATGAGGAACAGACCCCTGACTAGATTTCGGTCATTCATATCAAGGCTGATGAGGTTGGTAGCAGGGATCGCGGAGGTGGGCCACCGAAAGAAGACACGACGGCCAGGATCTGCTCCGGACGGCCGGCAATTCGATCAGGTGAATCGAGTCTCTCCACGGTGCCAAGATGCGCCCCGCATGGCGAGATCCGGTGCGCAAGATCGCTGCAAAGTTTGCGGCTCGTGCAGCCTAGCCGTCGACCGAAGTCGGCTCGTACGTGCCGATCACGAGGGCTCCAGTTTGATCGCCTTCGCAAGTTTGCGGTACCTGTCGATATCGGTCTGGTACCACCGTTCGGCTTCAGCCGGCTCATTCGGCCCGGTCGAGGCCGCTCCGGTTGCTTCCCTGAACGACCGGAAACCAGGATCCGCGAGGCAGATGTTGATCGCGACCGACAGACGCTTCACGACTGCGACTGGAGTCGCCTTCGGAACCATGATGTACCCGTTGATGAGATAGTTGAAGTTGGACAACTCCCTGACTTCGGCGAGCGACGGGACATCGGGGAGCTGCGGGATGCGCGATGTATCAGTGACAAGGAGGGCGCGCACCCTTCCGCTCTTGATCAAGTCCACGACACTTCCGATCAGCGGAAGAACGCCGAAATCGACGTGCCCGCCGGCAATATCCGTCATGAACGTGCCGGCGCCCTTGTAGGGCACGTGGACAGCGTCCACTGAAAGCTGCATCTTCATGTCTTCGATGGCAAGGTGCGCGAAGGACCCGATCCCGAAGCTGCCATAGGAGAGCGGCGGCTTGGATTTATCCCGCAGGCGCTCGACCAGTTCGCCGAATGTTCTTGCGCCCAGATCGCCGCGCGTTACCAGTGCCAGCCGTGTGCCTCCGATGAGCGCCACGATGCGGAGGTCTTCGGACTTGTACTTCACGCCTTGCATGATGATCGGCGCCAGGATGGTTTCACTGGGGCCGGCGAATATTAGAGTCGAACCGTCTGCGGGAGCTGCAAGCAACTTCCCGACTCCGATCGTTCCGGACGCGCCTGCGACGTTCTCGACGATCACTGTCTGATTGAGCGCGCGCTGCAGGAGGGGCTGCATATTGCGCATCGTGGCGTCTGCAGTGCCGCCTGCGGGGTAAGGAACGAGCAGGGTGACCAGCTGATTGGGTTTGGCTACTTGCGCGCGCGCGGTTGCGCCTGCGGCCAGCGTCAGTGCGGTGGCAATGAATGAACGACGAGTCGGAAGGATCACAAGTTGTCTCCTGTGGAGTTTCGGCGTTTCGCATCGCCTTCAGCCGGCTAGATAGACCGCACCTACTATGAGTTGCAGGCAGCCAAACGTCAGAGAGAAATCAAGTCGAATGGTTCGATGGTTCAACCAACAGTATAGGAAATCTGACCGCTTGCGGTCAATGGGCGACCGTATCCGGGTATTCCCCAGACTGCCTTCGCTTTGGCCGCAGCGTGCTTAGGCAGAGGGCTCTCTTGAAACTTGAGTGGGTTAGGTTCGTTTGGGGCTGGCTCCGTAAGCAAAAGTCGTGAGGTGACCAAGAGACCGGCCGGGGCGAGCCCGAGACGCGAGGTACATGGTGACCTTGGTTCCGTCCAGGCTTCGGTGAAGCCTTGCTGAGGAGACGATGCGCGTGGTCAGGTCGCTGCGCGACGACGGCAAGATCCGCCACATCGGGCTGTCGGACGTGGCCGGATCGACGCGGTGCAGCTGGTACTGGTCGATGCACTCGACCCCCAAGCAGGCGCAGGCTGCGTACCAGCGCGGCGCGGATGTGCACCTCGGTGCCGTTCATCGACATGCCAGGGTCGACCAGATCGAACGCGCGCGCGCCGTCGTCGACATCGCGACCGTGCAGAACGTCTACATCCTCGTCGCACGCCTGCACGGCGACTGCTGGCCTACTGTGAGCGCAACGGCATCGGATCCATCCCGTTCTGGCCCTTGCACGGCGGCGCGCTCGCGCAGTCGCAGGAGATGGCGAGCATTGCGGCCACGAGGCGGGCGACGCCGGCGCAAGTGTCACTCGTGTGGCTGCTGCGCAGGTAGCCGAACATCACCTGATCTCGGGCACATCGTCCGTCGCGCACCTGGAGGAGAACCTCGCGGCGCGCAGCGTCGCACTGTCGGAGGACGACATGGCCCACGTTGGAGGCGTTGAGCATTCCGGATCGCAGTCCGAAGTAGTCATGGAGCGTCCTGGGAAGCGACGATAGACGTTGCCGGGCGGTCGCCCCGAAAGCCACCTGTCGCCGACGGCAGCAGACGAACGACGCCGCCCGCTGACTGCCCGAGTTCAATTCCGCTTCCGTCGTCGCCGACTGACCCAAGGCGCACTATGGAGTGGATATGCTTGGCGAGCAGCGGCTGGGTGTTGGCCAACTTCTGGCGACGTGGCATGCACGCAGACGAGACCGTCGGATCCTGCAGCGCTTCGGCGAGCGCTGTGACGGCGACATGCGCCGCGGGGAAGCCCGCGTAGACGGCGGTGGCGGTCGCCCGCCTTGGAGCCTTCCGCTCGGCGGCGCTCGAGCCGGTCTCGACTGCGGATTCAACCGGTCGATCCGACGGCAAACGTTGGGAACGTACTTGTCGCAAGTCACGTTTGCAAACTATTGCGCCGATACTGGAATGATCGCCGCGATACGCCATCCCTCTGCTGTGCGGACCGCAACTTCGTAGACGAGAAAGGGCGCTGTCTTCGCCGTCTCACTCGAGGTGCCGAAGGTGACTTGAGTCGGGGCGTAGATCTCGGCCGTGTCCGGAGTCAACGGAATGACCCTGACGCGCTCGGCGTCCGGCTCGAACCTCCAGACACCCTTGAAGGTCTCCTTGAAGTGCTCGACGAGCGCGGGCTTTCCCCAAAACTGATAGGCGCGAGCGACGAAGGCGACCGGGTCGGGTTGACCTGGCGGGGTGGACGCGAGCACTCGCTCGAATGCCTCAATGTCGTGTGCCGTCGCGGCAGCGGCTTGCTGCAGAAATACCGCCTTGACCTCCTGACGATCCTGCTCGTCGAACTGGTGAGGCGTGGCTGCATGCACCGTGCCGCCGGCGGTGGAGATCGCTGCTGCGGCGAGCAAATGAGAGATGCGTTGTTCCATGTGAGTCCTGAGAAGTTCCCGTGAACTGAGGGGGTGCCGGCAAGGCGGTGGTGTCCATGGACGAACCGTGTCGCCTGAAGCACGGCTGCGTGTCGATGGCTATCGGATGTGAACTTGATGCGTCGATCTGAGCGAGCTACATGGGCGGCCGCTGTGCGACGGCCGGCGCAAAGAACCGGTTGATCTGCTTCGCGATGTCGATGTGATCTTCCTCGAGCGCGAAGTGGCCGGTGTCGTAGCGGTGAACCTCCGCGCTCGGCACGAGCGTGCGGATGGCCTCCGCGCCGGCCGGCAAGAAGAACCGATCGCCTTGTCCCCGAGCGACTTCGGCCTGCGCGTTCGCATGTAGTCCTGCCAGACCGGGAACAAGGCGATGTTCCCAGGCGTGTCCAATTGCAGGTCAGTCATGATCCGGCGACTCTGCGGATCCAGAAGGGCGTGCTCGTCGTTCGTCCATGCGTCCGGGTTCAACGCGGCGGGGTTGCGAGTCCCTTGCTTGTAGAGCAGCAGGGCCGTTGCCATGGAGACGTGAGCCTCGGCTTCGGCGCGCCGTGCAGGCGCGATGCCCTCCGCGTTTTCCTGGTTTCGCTTGAGCCGGGCCGGGTCGACGCCGTCAAGCGAGATGTTCGCGTTCTGAAAGACCAGCCCTGAAATCCAGTCGGGGTGGCTGACAGCCATCCGCATCCCGACAGGGCCGCCGAAATCGGTCATGTAGACAATGAGGCGCTTGTCGCCGAGCTTCTCCACCAAGTCGGTCATGACCGTCGTCAGGTCGTCGAAGGTCGGCGTGAACTTTTCGGCCGGAGGCGCTTCGCTGTAGCCCATGCCCGGATAGTCGGGCGCGACGACGTGGAAGTTGTCGGACAGCAATGGAATCAGGTCTCGAAACTGGTGCGAGGACGACGGAAAGCCGTGCAGCAGCAGAACCGTCGGCTTGCTCGGATCTCCAGCCTCTCTGTAGAAGATCTTGATGCTGTCGACGGTCGCGACCTTGTACGAGACCTCGGCGGCCTGGGCTTTCACTTCGGCGAACGTGAGCAGCGCCGCGGCCGCCATGATTGCGAACGTTGGGAAGGTTCTGGTGTTCAGCACGGTATTTCCTGGTAAGTCGCTCATCGATGGCGCGTGTCGCGATGGGAGAACGTCTGTGTATGCCTGGTCGCACCCATGGCCCAACTCCTATCTGTAAAGATTGGCAATGCAGCGCCTCGCGTTCGCCGTCAGGGGATGAGCAGCAGCTTGCCCGTTGTGGCTCGGCTCTCCATCGCGGCGTGGGCTTTGGCCGCGTCCGCGAGCGGCCATGTGCCGCCGATGTTCACGGTGATGTCGCCTTGGCGGATCCAGTCAAACAACCGGCCGGCATGCTTTCGCAGCAGCTCGGGCGTATGGACGTGATCCAGGAAGACGGCACATCCGAGCTTGACGCTCTTCGGCAGACTCATGATGTCGAGTGGACCCGGGCCGCCGAGCACAGGGCCATACCAGCAGAACGTGCCGGAGCGGCGCAACGCATCGAGCGATCCTTGGAAGGTCATTGGGCCCGAACCGTCGTACACAACGTGCGCGCCCTCGCCGCCGGACAGGCGCACCGCCGCCTCGGCGAAATGCCCCTCGGTGTCGACAATCACGTGGTCGGCGCCCGCGGCCTTCGCGATCGCGACCTTGCTCTCTTGCGACACGCGCGCGATGACCTGGCCGCGTCTGAACTTGATGATCTGCGTCAGCAGCAGGCCCAGTCCGCCGGCGCCTGCATGGACCAGCGCGATGTCGCCGGGTTGCACGGGATAGAAGTCCGTCGCGAAGTGGCTGGCCGTCAGGCCTTGCATCATCACGGCCGCCGCGGTGTGCTCATCGATGTCGTCCGGCACCTTCACGAGCGAGTCGACGTGCGTCACGATGCGCTGTGCGTAGCTCGAGCGGACGAAGACCCACGCGACGCGCTGGCCTGGCTGCCAGCCGTGCACCGCCGAGCCGACTTCGAGGATACGCCCGGCGCCTTCGACGCCGAGGATGGTCGGCTTGTAGCCGCCACCGATCGTGCCTTGGCGGGCGCCGATGTCCATGAAGTTGACGCCGGCGGCCGCGACCTCGACGAGAACTTCGTTCGGCCCTGGCGTGCGCTCGGGTTCATCCGTGTACTGCAGCACATCGGGGCCGCCCGTTCCGTTGAGCTTGATGGCTTTCATGGAATTTCCTTATTTTGAACGAACGTTCCAAAAATGGCAAAAAAAACTTACCTGAGCGCGCGCAGGGTCAACTGTCCCAGGGCCTGGAGTTGCCCGTCGGTCGCACCGCCTCGCGCTGCGACTCGGATGCCCGCGAAGCTCGCCCAGAGAAAGTCCACGATCGAGTTCGGCGGAAGGTCGGGCGAGATGTCGCCGGCCGCTTGCGCCTCGCTGATGCGTTCTTTGAAGGCGGCGCGCAGAGTTCGGTCGGCAGCCGCGAGGATCTCGTTCAACTCCGCGCTGCGATTGCCGAACTCACAGATCGAGTGCATGCCGAGGCATCCGTGGCGCGCTTCGCGCACGACCCGAAGGACGGCAGCCTTGATGCCATCGACCGCCCGTGCCTTGCGCGTCAACGTTGCGATGTGCGCGTGGGCCTCGGCGCTGCCGTAGCGGCGCAGGGCGGCGAGGTAGAGCTGCCACTTGTCGCCGAAGGTGTCGTAGACACTTTGACGTCCGATCTTCATCGAACCCGACGGACAAACGATGCGCGTCATCAGACCTTGGTGGTGCTCCGACGAACGAAGAACAATTTGACGATGCCGTACCTGACGGCACGCCCCACAGATGTCCCGTGTTCGCCTTGCATCTGGTTCATTGCGGCCTCCAATGGTCGATGGCCGAGTCAGGCGCACTTGAAGATAGGCTGTCGCTAACCCTGCGCCGGTAGTCCTTCGACGATCAACCCGCGATACGTCGCCCCCTTGAACCGATGCTGAGCCGCCTGCTGGTATGCAGGGCTCGCGTACCATTGCCTGGCCGCTTCGAACGATGGGAATTCAGCGATCGCGACGCCCTCCGGCGCCGGGCCCTCGAGCACCTCCTGACGACCATAGGCAGCAAGCGGCTTGAAGGACACACCTTCGAGTGCCGGCCCCGCAGCCTTCGCGTAGGCTTCGAGTTCCGCGGGGTCGTGGGTCTGCTCGCGAATGAAGATGACGTAGGCGGGCATGGCAAGGCCTCAGTGCTGATGCGATGTCAATGGCGAATCACGACTTTGCCGAACAGATTCTGTGCGGCGTAGTGCGTGAGTGCGGCCTTGGCCTCCTCGAAGGCGTAGACGCTGTCGATGACAGGCCGGATTTCGTGTTGCGCGAACACGCGGCACATGTCCTCGAGATCTCGGCGACTTCCTGTTGCGATCGGCTGGAAGGTGGCTTGGCTCAGGAACATGCTCATGAAATCTACGCTGCCTTGCACACCAGCGAGCACTCCGACGAGTGAGACCTGCCCCCCGACGGCCACCGCCTTGATCGACTGTGCCATCGTGTCCGGGCCGCCCACTTCCACGACGCGATCGACGCCGCGACCACCCGTCCAAGCGCGAGCCTGGTCACCCCAATCGGCAGTGGCGCGATAGTCGATGACGTGATCCGCCCCCAGCTCGCGCAGGCGAACGGCCTTGTCCGCGCTCGACGTGGTCGCGATGACGCGCGCCCCCAGAGCCTTCGCCAGTTGGACGGCGAACAATGAGACGCCGCCGGTGCCCTGCGTCAGCACGGTGTCGCCGGCGCGGACGCCTTTCAACGCGGACCATGCTGTTACGGCCGCGCACGGCAACGTTGCGCCCTCCTCGAAGGTAAGGTGATCAGGCAGCGGCGAGAGCGACTCCGCGCTGATCACCTTGTACTCGGTGAGCCAACCGTCCTGGTCGACGGTGAACTGTTGCTTTATCGCGTTAAGCGAGCCGCCGAACCAGTCGGGGTGGAAAGCGTTCACGACTCGGTCTCCGACCTTGAAGCGTTTGACGCCGGCGCCGATCGCTTCGATCTCGCCCGCGGCATCGGACAAAGGCACCCGGCCGGCCGGAACTGGCCACGGGAGCCAGCCGTTGATGATGATCATGTCGCGGGCATTCAGGGAGGATGCACGTACCCGGACCAGCACTTCACCGACACCCGGCGAAGAAACCTCTTCCTCGGATGACACGAGCCCATCCGGACTTCCGAGATGCTCGAGGCGGTAGGTGCGGGCCTTGGCGTTTTGTGTCATGTCAATCTCCGGGTTGCGATGGTCAGAGTATTGGATTGATCAACCACGTTGACAATGATCTACATCTGGAACAATCTGTTTAGATGAACTTACCAATAGTGCAGCCCAACCTCGATAGCCTGGCGACGTTTCTCGCGGTCGCGCAGCTTCGGGGATTCAGGGCCGCAGCCCGTGGACTGGGGGTCACGCCGTCGGCGGTCAGTCAATCGATACGCCAGCTGGAGAAGCGCATCGGCTCGCCGCTCTTCGCGCGCACGACTCGGAGCGTGAGGCTGACTGAAGCGGGCGAGCGCCTGGTGGCGCATGCTCAACCGGCGCTGGAGATGTTGTCAGCCGGCATCGATGCCGCTCGCGGCCTGGGAGAACGGATCGGCGGTCGACTGCGAATCACCGTTCCCCGCCCCAGTCTCCCGCTGCTGGTGAACAGGCTGCTGCCAACGTTTTTGGATCTCCATCCCGACGTCCAACTGGATCTCGTGGGCGACGACCGACTGATCGACATCGTCGAGGAAGGATTCGACGCCGGGATCCGCTTGGGACACCACGTTCAGCAAGACATGGTCGCAGTGTGGCTGACACCCCCTGAAAAGTTCGTCGTCGTCGGTGCTCCGAAATTCTTTGCGCGCTACGGACGTCCGGCTGCGCCTCACGACCTCCGCAAGCAGCGCTGTATCTTGCTACGGCAGACCACGCGCATCTACGATCACTGGCAATTCGCCGTCAACGGCAAGCAGGTCTCCGTTCAGGTGCAGGGGCCGCTGATCGCCAACGATGTCGACACTTGCGTTCGAGCAGCCCTGCGAGGCGTCGGGCTCTTCCGGTTGCCGCGCTCACTCGTGATGCACCATCTCCACCAGAAAAGCCTGGAGACGGTCCTCGACGAATGGAGTCTCGAGGTGCTGGGTCTGTCGCTCTACTTCCCGAGCCGGAGCAAGGCGCTGCCCAAGCTGCGCGCCTTCGCCGACTTCGCGGTGAAGAACATGCGCCGGGACTTCGAAGCGGACGACTACGAGCCTGCTCTGGCGGTCTGAATCCGGCCTTCTTCCTTTCCCACTAGGAGAGGTGGCGGCTTGAGCACAAGCCCGCAGCGCAGGCCCGCAACGTGTCGTCTTGCCGCTGGCACGCGCATTGATCCTTCGATCTTTCGGCAGCGAATCTGCCGGCGCGACTTCCGGAAGTGATCGCTCAGCCGATGTGACGGCCATGGCTTGCCAATGGAACCCCACCCCGACCTGCCGAGTCCGCCGCGTACAAGCCTGGCACGGGGGAGTTGTTGGCGCCAAGGACTTGGCGATGAATGGCAGCGCCCGGTTATCGCGCGACGGAAAGGGCCAACCGGTCGGGCGGGATTTCAACTGATCGGCGAGGCGGTACTGGAATGCGAGCCCGGCATGGCAAGCTGGGCGCGATGAAGCGCGCCATTCTGGGAAACCGCCTACGCGGCCTACGCGGCCCGTATGCATAGCTCTGAGGTCCGACGGTGTTCCGCGCAAAGCCCGGGCAAGCCTGCGACAAAGGTTGTGAACTCTCGTAGGTCGGGTCGCGATCAAGTCGCCATCGCGCCTATTCAGCGACCGGATTGGCCACGAGGAGCAACGTGCCAGCATCGGGGATCTCATCCTCGGAAGAGGTCACCAAGATCGATCGGCCGTCGGGTGAGATCGCCAGATTCGCGTGATGCATGCCCGGCAAGGGGATCAGGTTCAGCAACTTGGCCTGAGGCGAAATGACAGCGATGCCCCCGCCCCGATAGAGGCCGATGAAAAGATTGCCGTGCTTGTCGACCCGCACGCCGTCCGGCGTGAACACCTGCTGGCCACTCAGTGTCAGGATGTCCGCAAGCAGGACGAACTGGCGTTGGCCGCTGAGCGCTCCATCGGGCGCGATGTCGAACTCGAGAAGACGATTGGCAACGCTCTCGGCGAGGTAGAGCTTCTTCCCGTCGGGCGTGACCGCGAGACCATTGGCGTAGTGGATGTCTTGCGCGACTACTCGAACCCGTCCGTCGGCGCTTCGGTAGTACACCTTTCCAAGCGAGGACTCCGATCCGGAGCCGGAGAAGTAGATCCCCCCGTGCGCATCGTTGGCAAGGTCGTTCGGGAACAGGAAAGGCAATCCCTTGTCGTCCTTGCCTATCGTCTCGAGGGTCTTGCCATTCAGAGAGATGCGAACGACGACGCCACCGTCATAGCAGGCGACCAACAGCCCGCCTGGCACCTGCACCAAGCCATTTGCGCCGCAGCCTTCCTGGTGCCAGACTTTCTCGACCTTGCGCCCGACAAGACGAAGGACATCCGAAGTCGCATAGTCCACGAAGTACAAGCTATTGCCCACGAAGATCGGGCCCTCGGGGAACTGAAGGCTATTGGCTGCAACCTCCGGGCCAGTCGCGTACGAGTTCGTCATTCCTGACATTGCGAAGGTCGTCAACACCGCTCCGATCGCGGTGTTCAGCAACCTGATCGGATTGCTGGCGAGCACCTCTGTTCAACGGCCAAATCACTCTGGTTCGATACCCGTGGCTTTGATGACCGCGCCCCATTTTGCCGTCTCGCTGTGCTGGAACTTCGCAAGATCATCCGACGAGGTCGTCCAAACATCGGAGCCCGTGGTCTCGAAGAACGCCTTGGCGGCCGCGCCCGCGTCGAGCGCAGCGATCTTGTCCGTCGCGTCGGATCGGCTCTACGTCGCTGCCATTTCCGACGAACTGTGGTGTTTCCGCGCCGTACAGATCGTCGGGGCCGACTATGAGCGCGTGGTCACCGGCGGCGGCAAGGCCAGCACGCAGCTGCCGCAATTCAAGGCAATCACGTACATGGGCAACCTCAAGCGCTCCCTGAGTGGCACGTATCACGCCTTCGACTTCGCCAAGTACGCCCATCGCAACATCGCTGAGGCCAGATACAGATTCAATCGCCGCTTCAATCTCTCCTCCATCTTGCTTGGCGCGCTTGCTGCGCGCCGCTTCTACCACCTCGCCTCGGCCCGCTCAGTTCATCCGCGCGGCTGAGGAATGTCGCTAGTCAGGTAAGGGGTTGATCCGGGTTGGATTGATGCTGCGCACGGGGGGCGGTCAGCGTCTATCGGGCGATTTGTGCTTGACGGGCACTCCGATCCTCGCCGACCGTCAACGTTGGGCCGCGCCGCTGGTGCCCAGCAGTCCAGGACACGTCAAATCCCTTTCGACGTCGGATGGGCGAAGGCATCCTTCGTCTCCGGGTTGAGCGGATAGTCAATGTTGATGTTCTTTGGCGGGATGGGGGACATGAACCAGTGCATGTAGAGCTTCTCCATCTCACCCGACTTCATCAGCCCGACAACCACGCGATCGACGAGTGCCTTGAATTCGGCATCGTCCTTTCGAAACATCAGCGCCATGTTTTCGGTACGCAGGCTCTCGCCGACGATCACGTAGTCCTTTGGATTGCGGGCATTCGCCATCTGTCCGGCCAGCAGGATGTCGTCGAGAACGAATGCCTGCGCCCGTCCGGTTTCGATCAGCAGGAACGAGTCGGTATGGTCCTTGCCAGACAGGTTCGTGATTTCCAGGTTGCGGCCCTTGTCGGCTTCGCGCAGCAGACGCAACGAGGTCGTTCCGGCCGTCGTTGCCACTGTCTTGCCTTGCAGGTCGGCGATGCTCTTGATGCCGGAGTCGGCGCGCACCAGCGTGCGGATGTTGTAGCGGAACACGTCTGGCGAAAAGGCCACTTGCTTCTGCCGTTCGATCGTGTTCGTGGTCGAGCCGCACTCGATGTCAACCGTTCCGTTGTAGACCAGCGGCACGCGATTGGCCGAGGTCACGGCCTGGTACTTGATCTCGATCGCCGGCATCTTCAGTTCCGTCTTGATCGCGTCGACGATCCGGTTGCAGATGTCGATGCTGTAGCCGACCGGCTTCGAGCTGGCGTCGAGATAGGAGAATCCGAACGATGACTCGCGGTACCCATAGGTGATCGCTCCGCTGGCCTTGATCTTGGTGAGCGTTCCGATATCTTCGGCGACGGCCGAGCGCGGCGCGCCAAGTACGGCGAGCGATAGGAGCGCAGCGTGGAGGATTGACGGTTTGAGCGTTGACACGGTGTACCTCGAATGGGTGAGAGTCATGGGGAAATTCCGGGAGGACGTCGCTATTGATGTGGATGGGACCCATCGTCCGCCTGCACTGGCGCGATCTGGATCAGCATCGAGACCTCAGCGGCGCCGCCACCCGGCAGGGCGGCCACGCCGACTGTCGTGCGAGCGGGCATCGGTGCGTCCGGAAAGATCTGCGCGATGGCGGTAGAGGCGGCGTTCATGACCTGGATGTGTTCCTTGAAGCCTTCGGCTGAATTCAGATAGCCGGTTACCGCAACCACCTTGATCACGCGATCCAGGCTGCCGAGTTCATCCTGAGCAGCACGCAGAATCGCGATTACGGCCGCGACCGCCGCGCGCTCGCCGCGCGATACGCAAGCTGCTCCGATCAGCTGACCGGCAATGACCTGTCCATCTTCACGGCCGACGACACCGCTCGAATAGAGCATGTCGCCCACCTGGGAGAAGCTCGCGTACAGACCGGCTGGCCGAGCTCGCGGTGAAGACGCTTGCCCGGGAAACGCTTGTAGTCGGGCATCACTGCCGTTCATCGCCGTCCTCCATGTCGTGGGCATCGCCGCGAAGCCAGCAGATCTGCTCCGGTTCGTCCGCGGCCGGAAGACGTACGAAGATCGAAGAAGGAGACGCCATCGCCTCACCCTGGTGAATCGTCAGCAGCGCGTTCTCGTCGCTCGCCAGGTTCAGTTCTCGCAGGCCCCACGCAAGGGCAGAGGCGGCGATCCCGGTCGCCGGGTCTTCCGGATAGCCTGACGACTTGGGGAACTGCCGAGCACTGACGCTCGGGCCTGCCGCGCCGAGGCCCGAGACCGCGAACGGGTAGAGCCCGGTCGATCCCAGGCGATCGCAGAGCGCTTCCACGCCAGCGAGATCGGGTTGCAGGGCGTGCAGCGTTTCCGGACTCGCCAGGCGGATCAAGGTCTTGACGCGGCTCGTCGCCGCGTTCAAAACCGGCGCGACGATCTGGCCGGTCTCGACGCGAAGGCATTGCGCGATGTCGCGAACGAGCGCATCGCCGACAGGCGTCACGGTCGCCCGCGGCTGGCTGATCTCGACCATGCCGTCGACGACGCGGCCGCGCACCGAGCCGCTCGCTGTCTGGATGGTTGTCGGCGCTCCGTCCCAGTCCTTGCGACGGTGCAGGAGCCAGAGTGCCGCGATCGTCGCGTGGCCGCACATCTCCATCTCGTGGGCGGGCACAAAATACCGCATCTGAAACCGGCTTGAACCGTCCGACGGATCGAGGACAAACACCGACTCGTGACCGCTGGTCCGAGCTAGCCCCTGCATCGTGGCCGTGGAGAGTCCGTTGGCATCGAGCCACACCGGCGCAGGATTGCCCCCCACGCGACGCCCGGGCATGGCGAACACGCGAACCAATCGGGAGACCGGAATCGCGGAAGTCGAAGGTCGAGGGTGGGGTGGGCGCACGCACGTTCCTTGCTTGTGGGTCGAATGATTCTCTCGAGCGCCGGATCCGCGGTGGCTCGGATCGCGACATCCGCACGCACAAACGCGACAATGCCCCGACCATGAACCCGAAGGACGCCCCCGTACCGTCGCGACTCTCTCGTTTCGCGGATCGCCTTGTCTCGAAGGCGGCGATGGTTGCGAACACCCGCGACGGGTACGCCATGGCGCGGCACACGCACGACTGCGACATGCTTTTCGTGCCGGTCGCCGGCCGCTTCGAGATCGTCGATGCCGAGGGGCGGCAGTTCGATTCCGCACCCGGACATTTCATCTGGTTCGCGGCGGGCGCTGCACATTCGACCGTCGCACGCACGCTGCGTCAGACGCACCTTGCCGTCTACATTGATCCCGACTTCTGGGCCACCGCACTTCGTGCCCATGGCACGACGGGTGCGCCGCAAGGCATGCGCCCTGGAAGCAGGGCGCTCGAAGTGCTTTCGCGAAGCATGCTCGAAGCTTCCGGAGCGCGTGCGGACGACGCTGCCGCGTACTGCGGCGCCTTGGTCATGGAGGCCGCGCGGCTCGGCGCCGCGCCCGTCCTGCAATCGCAGCGGACGCCTGCGCGCTGGGTTGCCGATTTGCTTGCCGATGGCATCGCCGCCGATCTGTCGCGGCCTTTGTCATCGTCGCTGCCTGAATTCGCGGAACGACAGCGCCTTTCGCGCAGGCAGGTCGAGCGCATCTTCAGATCGGCCTTCGGCATGTCGCCGCTTGCGTTCCAGCAGGTGAAGCGCGCCGAGCGCGCGAGGTTCCTGCTCGAGACCACGGACGATTCGGTGCTCTCGGTGGCTCAGCAAGTCGGGTGGGAGTCGGGTTCGTACCTGTCCCGCGTGCTTGGCCGGGAGTGGAAGCTCTCGGCGAGGCAGCTTCGAGACCGCCTGGCAGATCGGCGCTGATCCGACTCGGTTGCGAGCGTCGCGCCGTCGCCGGTGTCAGTCGATCAGGCCCGTTGAATCCAAATCAACCTGCAGAGCATTGTGTTCGAGAAGCCCCCCGCGTTCGAGCGATCGCGATGCACTTGGGCGCTCCCATGTTCTTACCGAAGGGTCAGCGGTGCCCCGAATCACATGTGATTCCAAGAGGAGAAGCACATTGACAGCCTACTCGCGTAGGACAAAGCAAAAGCGTCCCGTCATTCGGACAGTGCGAACCTGTAGCCCATGTCGTATCCCTTGACACCCGCTTCGTCGAGCGTCGGAACGCTCGGAAGCAGCGCGATGCGAGCCGACGGTTGCGACATCCGCAGATGAAGAGTGAAGCCGCGAGCGTGCCTCCTGCAAGCGTATCCGCTTCTGGAATTGCAGCGGGCTAAGTGAAATTACCCGCAGGAAATGCCGGTGGAAGGAAGTGACGCTCATGCCAACGAGGCCCGCCAATTCCTCGATCCGAATGGCTTCGGCGCAATGCTCCCGAATCCAACGGATCGCGCGGCCAATCTGCGTCATGCGACTGTCCGCCAAACCGAGCTGGCGGACCAACGCACCCTGTTCGCCGTTGAGGCGGCCTCATGCGTGTAGATCGACGTGGGCTCGAGCTTCTCGTTGCCCAGCATCCTCGATCACGCGGATGTCCACCGCGAGGTCCACACACGTCCAAATGGCAGCAGGAGGTGTCCAGAATCCGGTAGTGCACGGACTGTTGCACCCGCAGGATGGGTCTGACAAACCAACAACCTACG
>Ga0307515_10006953_pt1 | contig 22469 bp, 15 predicted proteins | sample 17_EM_MG_FD_194513 | JGI IMG/M metagenome (GOLD analysis project Ga0307515, IMG submission 194513) | Populus trichocarpa ectomycorrhiza microbial communities from riparian zone in the Pacific Northwest, United States - 17_EM | ecosystem: Host-associated > Plants > Roots > Unclassified | place...
GCCCGTGGAGCAGCCCACCAATGAGTCATTGATGAGAGCAGTGGAATCTGCAGTAATACAATTGATCACCATGGAAGGGTTAAATTTACTTTCATATTCATCTTGAGAAAACATAAACGTTACCTTCTTGCGAAGGGCATATTCAGACAGTGCACAGTGAAGAGCTGGTGCTGCATGCGCCAACATCAGTGGTGCGAGAGGTTGAAAGAATTGTGATGCGGTCAGCTGCCACTGCAAGCTATTGGCAGTGAAGAAATATTGATTATAGATGAGGTCAAGCACTTCCATCCGACTGAACTATGATTACATATAATCCATTATCTTTGTGAGATAAGTATTGTCAAACATGAGCTCCTTAACCTTGAATGAATGCTAAGGCTCTGATCCTAAATTCAACTAATCACCATGGACAATGATTTCAAGAGCTCCATCTGCCAATCGCCCTCGAATTGTACCTATCTTCCGTTTTCACTCTGTACAGTTTGGGTGTTTGTTATCATCATAAACCCAATGTCGGAGCATGACACAAAATAAGCATTATAGCTTCTCAGGTTTGCGGATCGAGTTCAAGAGATAGCCCACCGTGCAATTGTCACACAGATGGTGTACCGACAGGAGAGCCTGCTAATGCCCTCAGACGATGGTGAGGATCGATGGCTAGTATTCAAGCCTCGTTAACGATCTAGTACCGCTCATCAGAACTGATTGGGCAAGGAGTTGTTGTGAACATGATTGCCTCCATGAACCATTTGGCAGCCTCCAATGTAGCCTTCTGGTGTTGAGGAAGATTGTAATCTCCACCGGCCTTTCATGGAGGAACATTCAGATGTCCTCCAACGTTGGCTGGCGAGAGCGCTAAGGCAGATACTACATCAGACTTGTGTAATATGATGATCGTTGACATTTGTCATTGCAGTAGCAGTGGTCGTACGGGCCCAGCTGGATTTCCCAGATCTTGAAGCGGACTGGGTCCAATGACAGTATCAGCACTGGTTACATTTGGTGGCAGCCAAACCCTACTAGTTTGTAATTTCTGATTGTGGCACACCTCACCCAGATGTAGAACCTCCTGCTGGTTGTCCAAATTGTCTTCTTTGATATCAGGATCCAAGTTGGGCACTCCAGTGTATTCACTTGTCCGATCAGTGATCTCACAATCGGTATTGTCATCATCCTGCTTAAAAAGATTTATGGCATCGACATCAGCCATCTCCAACACAATACTCCAAGCCAGGGACAGAAGTTCAAACATCTGATTGGCAATGAAGATTGGCTGTCTTCTTGAATGCAAGTACAAGTACTGTTTCCAGGTGTCCTTTTGATTCTTCTGTGAAGAGTGATTTCTCACCAGGCTGGCTGTAGGTTCCATATTGAAGAAGTGAAGTTGAGTAATGTCGACTCAACTATAAAATGGCACAAACTGTATCAAGTTTAATAAAATAACAGGAAAATAGGGCAACAAAGTAACATTCGGGCAAGAAGGTTGCATTCAAAGCACACATGCAAAAAGTTACATTCAGGTGAGGAGGAAGTAACTTAAGATGTGGCTGCAAAATGTGACACTTGGTTGAAGAGCATGCAATGCGAGCTGTGGGTGTAAATACTGACATGCGGTCACAGAGAACACAATTTGAAGACTTCCTGGGAGTAGTGTGGAATACATTCTCGCCATTTATATATATATTGTCAATGCTAGTGCTTTGTTGTGATTTCGGAAGCACTAGATTAGATCGATTCTTCATTCCCCCAATTCTTAATCTTAGCCATTGAATCTAAGTACGTAATTGATACAACATTTGGAGGTTGCTTTGATCTAACGTCTCAAGAGTTGAACCAGCCCCAGCTGAAGATCTCGACACACTTGAAGTACGTGAAACATAACCAATGTTTTATCTCAAATATACTGTCCTGGTCAAACATATTGACTGCGAAGAAATGGACCCATTAAGGATTGCCCCAGCATATGACCTCATTGAAGGTAGTTCATTCTGCCTCTTTGCCAGGTATAAGACAGGTGACTGTGTGGCACAGAATTGTCAGTGTGATGACGAATCTGCAGAACTTGGATGGATAAAGTTGGGACCTTGGTGAGTGCCAACAGTTGAAGTTGCATGGGTTCAAACAGAGGTTGTTGCTGATAGTGGATAAATACGACTCTCCGAATGCAGCATGCCAGTAGGATGGATACTCAATCTGGAGGAAATTCTGATATTTCGGGATTCTGCACAACAGTGGACGGTTGATTAGGCAATATCGTGTGAAGAACTTCACTGTCAGTGTTCTGTCTCAGCTGAGCTGTCAATATTTATTGCAGTGAGTGTAAGCGGAAGAATTTGGGTCTACAAAGGAGAGATTCAATATAGGGAATAAATGGCAACGGATGATCAAGATTGAGGTGTAATCTAATCAATTAGAGTTCATGCGAATGCCAAGATTGCTAGGGAATGGGTCATACATAGTCACTCTCATTAACATGTCATGCAAAATATCTAGTAAACACCACATTATTTATCACAAACTGATTATGGGTTTCAATGTTGACTTAACATATATATTGTGGTTCAAAGCAGTGCATAGGAAGACATGAATGGGTCATGAGGCTAGATCTGAAAGCGGGAAGCCAAATGATCGCATTCAGATCCGGTGAATTAGAGGTGCAGTGAGCATTGAATTAGGATGCAGAATACAATCAACAGAAATTGCTAGAATTGCAGGCTCGCCTTACTCTGACGGTTACTTGCGCTCTCAGAAGCTGTCTTTCTTTACCTCAATCTTTCATCATAAATTGTTCTTCATACACTCTTGGGATTGTATGTTGGCGAAAACCAGATATTGTCTGTTTATGATTTGTTATGAACTCAAGTAGTTCAAGACATGTGCTAGCTGGCAGCTGCCGGTCACCAATCATGTCGCTGAGCAGAGAGTGCCATTCAAAATCTCTCGCTGCGAGCTCTCTTGATGGAAATAGGTTCACATAATCTATTTTAAGATATAGCTGTTTTTGGCAGCCCAAACATACAAGTAATTCAAAATGCAGTTAAGTCTGAATCAGAAATGGTGTGAATTCTAGTATGTTTGAGGTAGTGCAGTATACAGGTGAGTAGGAGTTGCCGGTCATGATCCGAGTCGCTGGGCAGAAACTGACTGGAGAGATCGTCTCGCTCAAGCTGCAGCTGAATTATGGAGCCATAGTGACTGAAGCCATTTTTGGAACTTGGAACCGTAGGTCTGAATATACTTCTTACTCAATATGCAGTTTACTGTGGTTACTCAAAGCTCACCACTGGGCATCTAAGGTAAGAGTGTGGAGGACACCATCCTGCAAAGGATGGATTGACACAGTGCATGACAGCCTTCGCCTTTTAGTGGTGGCCTTGACGTGAAAAACGAACATAGTGTCAAATATCAACTGGCGCCGAGTGGGATGAGTCACCTGCACAAACTACTTCACTATCAGAATGATGACACTCTGTGCCTTCTGTGAGCCATAAATGCCAAGCATTCAGGGAGGAAGAAAACAGGCTTCGAATGACACTAAATGAATCATTCAGGGGTCATACGAACTTGTAGGTATGCACAGTTTAAAGGCATGGCTGGACTGGGATCATACATTAATAATGACTGGCTGCTTCTCGAAATCAGCTGTTTGCATCCAATATGCATGCAGTGTCAAATCTGTGCCCATAAACGTCAACCAGACAGTAGGTCAGAAGTGTACCTGAACTGGAATCCTGAGCAAGGAAATACTCAGCGACTTATTCTTCAGGTGAGCCAGACATATGTCAACTATGCCTTAGAATACGATACATCAACCTAATATCGCCTACACAGTCTTTCTATCCTGGGATCACTGGAGATATGGTGTGCTAGATCTGTTACATGAGAGTCAAGAAGAGATAGCGATTCACTTGTGCGATTGACCGTGATTTACGCAACAGTGATAATGTATTGAATATCGTGAATTCTTTCCAAATTTTAGTGCCCGGAGTTCCAGAAATTTTTAAGAAACATACAATTCGAATTACAGTTGGAGGTTTTGGCACACCCGAAACGGTAAATCCCATTCTCACATATAGTTATCGCGATTCCACACTGACCATACACCTTCAAGATACAGAGTGTCTGCAACTTCGAATGATTCTCCCAATGATCAATATCATGCACTGGTGAATTTGACTTCGTCAATGATTTCCTGATATGAATGTTAATCCAGCTCCACCATTGAACAGAAAGACCTGCTTCCCTGCATAGATTACATTATCGAAATGAGGCTATGTTTCAATTTACCAAATACCTGTTTATTATTGGCGTCATCTCATATCCATCGCTATAATCAACTAACATGAAATGGAATCCAATGCTAACCAATTGCTACTGCAATATGCCAAAGCACCCTATTCTCCATACAATTTGACTATTTCACATTAATTGCTGAGATTGTATTGGTTGAAAGTTTGAAGAGATATACCTCAATTTCACTGTACTGATGATAATCGTAAATTCTCACCAACTGACAGCACAACATGCGCTTGCTCTATAAGCGGCACTGAATTGTTCTCACAACACTCCAGAATCTACCTTATCATCGAGGTCGTGATGTTTGATTGGTTCATCAGGCCATGCAGAACTTTCATTTGTCCCATTGCAGATAGCCGGTGGAGATCACTCATTCTGTTATCATAACCATGGGGTTCCCTGTTCAATAGCCGGGTGTGTGGACCTCTGATATGCCCCAGTCAAACAGCCTGTGCAAATACCTGGCACTGTTCCTTCAATACCCAGATCTTCTGTGTTAGTACCACATGGTTTGCAGCTGTGAGATTTAGGCCTGTCCTCCCCACTTTGGGTGTAGTTATGAACACGGAGGGATTTGGAGATTCTTGGCATGTGAGCTACATTTCTGCGAGCTTATTGTGGCCCATTTCTGCTTGCACATCAAAAATATCTAAATGATCAACAAATATCTTTGTGAGCCACAATTTCAAATGATGGACTTGGCCAGGCTGGGGACAAAATAGCACCACCTATTGAGAAGGAGGTGCAAGAGACATGAGACTGGAATTGCTTTCAGGTTCGGGCAGGAGTGGCTTATGTAAAGCTTTGTTCTCATTAGGTTCGGAATTCTCAGCTGGTGCATTGACAAGCATCCACAGAAAAGTGTCTCTCAGCTATCAGAAAATTGGAGAATCTACCCAAGAATTAAATGGCCATTCATTGAACCATTGTCCTGAAGTGTTGTTGCAATCCTTGGTGTCTCTGAACACCAATGAGAAATATGCTAGCTGCCATCTATGAACACTCCATGCTCCTGAAGGACCTTGTGAAGTGTACCTTTCCACCACCATCGTCTGTTTAGTTTACTCTTCCTCAGTCCATTCATGATGAACACGGTATGCATTCTACTTTGCAATCCGAACAAGTGGTTTCCCATTCACAAGTCTCAATTCTGACTACCTCCTACTTGTCCAGCACTGTGCAATTTGGATTATCCATGGTGCCTTATCCTATTGAGCCTAGGTTACTTCAGGCAGAATAGTGGGCATCAAACACTTCACCACAGAATATAAAGTCCTGGCGCCAAGCATTTCCATCACAGTATCATCCTCTGGATCTTCAGTTGCACCTGATAACAGCTGCATCATATGATCACACCAGTCAAAGAGTGACTGGACTTCCAGCATTACAGTGATTTGTCACATGGATACAATGTTTGTATCCATTGCAATTTGCCAAGCCCGGACAGTTTTTTGTCTCCTACCAATAAGACTCATCCAAAATAGCAAATCTCATTCAATGCTGTGAGAGTTGGCTGTTGCTTGATGGTTTTGCTCTGTATGTCAAGGTATCATATGAAACAAGGTGGATATTCCATATGTTTTCCTTCTCTTCAATACTTCTGTTCAGATCCTTCGAGGTGAGATTCACATTTTCAGCATCCAACAAGTTCACCAGTTGGAAATCAGTCACTTATGCCATCTTGCGGGTAACTGTCTTGAACATCTCTGCCTCTCCGGGCATTGTGACTATCACAATTGGTTCCAGAGTTGAAGTAAGCACTGGATGCCCTAGAGCTGGAGTTCTCTGGGTCTCTAAATGGCGGCGAGGAACCGAATGCAGTCTCTGCTATGGATACCTTTCTTGTTCTTCACCGTTAATCCTGTGAGTGTTGTTCTGAGCCACATTCACACATTCTTGGAGGGTATTCCCCCACAAAATTGTCCATGGCAATTCCACAACAACCTTCTCAGTCAGCATTTGGCATATCAGAGCTGTTGCCACAGAGGTAAATGTCTTCCCAAGGCCCATTTCATCTTCCACCAGTGGTCCTGGCATATCTGAATCCCAAACTCATCTCCTTACAATGAACCATACTGCCCAAACCGGGTGTGCCAGAAACTTGGTTCCAGGAAGGTGTGGAATTGAAAGCATGTTGCCTGGGACTCGGTCATCAATCATTTCGCGAATTAGTCAGGGGTTCTGAACCCCAACTGCCTCATGAAGACACTCACGTTCGAATTTGTCGTTGATTGAATTGAGAATAGTGACCGATACTGAACTGGTATTATCAAGATCGAGGACCTCCTCACCATCTGCTTCCTCCTGTACCGCTCATTCACCTGAGTTGGTCGTGTTTGCGTTCACAATGATTGGTTTCAGTTTCTCCGACGTTTGTTGGACTGATTGGCTCATACCCCAGCAATCCTGAAATCCATCGTGATGTTAGGTATTTCACAGACCAGGATTCAGACCCAATAAATATGTGGAATACAATCAATTCTATTCACTCAATCAGAACTTATAATAATACTACTACCAATCTCTTTCCCACCAGCCTCCTCATTCTCCACTCATTCATTTTCATCGAATTCCTCCTATGCCACGATATACTGATCAGCAGTAGGGCGTAACTTCAATGTAATAAGGCTAGCGGGGATTGCCTTGGCAAGTCTAATTACATTCTCCACTATATCCTTCCCTGTAGCTTCCTTTAATTCTGCCAAAAATTGTTGCAAATTGTGTCCCAGTTGCAACTTGATGGCATTAGAAAGGCAACCATTGTACGAAATCTGACCATGTACAGGATCATTCATCCTTTGACTAGGTGCGTAGAATCCCAGGTACTCTTCATTATATTCTGCTGGGGTCAAGGTGCATTTGCAAATTGCAGTCAGACAGTATGGTTCTTTTGGGCTACAATTTTTTTGATGAAATCAATCAGCTCATTCCAGTGCCTCACATGTGAGTAGGAGTTTTGGAGTTGCTTGTCTGATGTCTGGTCATTGTTGCTGTTCGGCACCTGACGAATCACAACCATGAAAGTTGTATTGCCAACTTTGAGACGTTACCTCTCACCTTGCTGCCCTTGGGCTCTCCCAAATCCGTTGCCAGTCATTTGTTGCTTCCCCTTCCCTTCTCTCTCGCCTCCCAAACCTAGGTTCCACATTTCTCCAAACACATCTCAACCTACTGCCATGCAATCCATTTGGCATTATCACAATTATCCAAAGGTAGCCAGTTCCTAAATGTGCCCAAAAAATCTACAACTAACAACTCCCTGTGCAGAGGTCCATCTCAAAGCTGTTTCAAATGGTTCTGTCTCCAGACAATGGACCATTGCTTCTCCTCCAGCAACCCAGCCACCGATACTTCCTTTCAGTTGTTAATGGTACTACAGTTGGGCTGCCCTATCGATTTGGCAAAGTAGTTCAAGGAGAATTCCATTTGTTTCAGGCAGTTTGGGGCTTTGCCTTTGGACCTGCTCATGTGTGACGAATTGTTGTTCTGATCATCTGCAACATATTTATCCTGGGAAATCTCGCATAACAGGGGCTAATCAGCAATCCCTGCAACATATGTTTTGCATGGGTCTGCAGCCAGCTGAATTCGTTTCATTCAGAGGCTTATGGTGGGTTTCACAAGTGAGCTGGAAAGTTCTTCGGGGGCAGCACAGGCGGAAGATGTTGGTGGAATGACTGGATTGTTTCCAGCTGGTGCTACAGGCACTCGAGGTGCGCCTGCAGATGACAGCCCATATCCTGTGAATCGCTGAGGGGGGATGATGAGAGGTCCACTGTAACCACCTTGGGGGAAATCATAAGCTTACCACAATGCCTTATAACTTGGATATCATTGAAACACACCTGAGCTCCGTTGAGTGCTTGGTGTCATATTGAATGGGGCAGGGTGGGAAAAGTGAGGAGCACCTGCAAATGGTCACTGCAAATGTGGGTAACCATACACCGGCGGTGTATGAAAGTGCATCTTGGGATACTCCAATTGTGTATTTGTGCTCCGTTTATTTCCAGTACTATTATGTGATGCGCACAAATTGTCATCTGGGCATGATTGAGCAGAACACAGCCTACGGGGTTGAGCCAGACTGTTTGATTTCGGCAGAGATTCATTCATGGACATTGTCTGTGAACCAGATAGTTGTCAGCACGGATCAACCCAAATGGCCATTTCACATAAAAAGGAGTATAGCGGAGACCATTGAAGGTAGCAGTAACTTTCAGCACAATGAAGGCCTCGCATATCCAACTTGTAGTCGAGAACTGTGGCATTTTACTGCAACTTTGATCTTATGAGACGCAGCCAAAAAAATGAAGCTATAATCACACACATCCCGGCAGTATTGGTTTTCCGGTCAAATTTGTATAGGACGATCTTGCATGGAATATCACATTCATTCGGTTCAGGACTGTATAGGTCACAGAAGGGATATGACTATGGTTAGCACCGGTTCCGGACCGTCACTACGGGTCCGGCTCCGGGTTGAAACCAAACCGTTGCCAAATTGGCAGTCCCGGTGGTGAATATATGTGACCCGTCAACTCGGGTACGGTTCAACGGTATACTTCCTAGCCGTCTGACTTGGGCGGGTTGTCAGTGGGTTGCCTAGCAGGTCCATCTATAGATACATATAAGGCTCTTGTTTTTGCAGTTTGTAAAGAGTATCTTATCAAGATCACGTTTTCAACAACGAAAAATATGTTTTTGCATACTTCGCAGGTTGCTATATCAATTGATCTGGAATCCGGGTTTTACCTTTGATATATTGTACTTTTGCCTATCATGGTGGTGAATAGTTCCGGTATTAGCGCGAAGATCCGCGGGATGCCTTGATTACCAAATATGCAAGTCCTAAAACTGTTGACGCTCCATTCACGATCATTTTCAGGAAGCGGCAGGGAGCGTGTCACTGTTGTTTTTGCCAGTAAAGGCTGCCAATATCTGATGAATGGGTGTCTGCAACGAATTGGAAGATAAATTACCCAAGATGCGCAGCTAAAAATCTTTGATGCTCCGTTGACGCTCATTCTCAGAATGAGGCAGTGACTGTGTTGCTGTCTCTTTTGCCAATAAAAGCTGACAATAAGACGGTGATGCATAACGGCAACCAAATCATTGTTTAATTTCCGTACTTACAAAACCACAAAGCGTTGACCCTCCGTTGAGGCTCATTGAAATGTTTTGTCCATTCAACAACTGCTGCCATCGATAATAGTTTTCATCATGATTTGAACTTATTGGCTGTCTTTCTGACAGATTAAGACTCAGATCTGTGGCAAAGCTGAGCACAGTAACATTCTTGCACTGTTTGCTTTCACACAGCTACAATTTACATATCATTCCAAAAGATTCATTGTGCCTGCTATACATCTGTATATCAACCGATGTTCACAAGCTACTCCTCACCATTTGCCCATATTATATCTCTAACTGAAACTCTCAGTCATGATAAATAAAGAAGCTGGTGAAACATTGACGCATTCAGTCCTACTTTTTCGTCACTCCCATATTCCTCCTCTGTTTCGATTGCATTGACCGTCACCAACACCTTGTCTGCCTCTCCCTTTGACTGCCATGTAAGCCAAATCGATCCGGGAACATTTGCCCCGGCGCTGACATCCCGCTGCTCTGGGTATTCCGTAACCTCGATGGCATTGTCTTGCTCTATATCAGACTCAATGTCTGCTGTGCAATTGTCTTCGCTGTCATTTGGATTATCCAAGTCCCCATCGCAGTTAAGGCAATATTAGGTGTCCGAAATGCTTTCAGATGTGCTATCGTCATCACTTTCAACTAGATGACGGTTGATTCTTCAGATTCGGCAGACATTCAATATTTGACTTCGTACGCCAGGGAGGTCCTTTACAGACAAACCTTGTGGCAAAGGAGATCTTTCTGAAAATTCGAATGCAGCTGCGCCATCATGTGGAAAGAGTGACCAGCATACTTTCACAATTTCTTCCGTATCCGAAATTTATCCTATGGCCTTCATCTGCTTGTTTTGAGTGTGAGACTCCTTCTGTGTAGCACGTAGGTTTTGGCTGCCCTGCCACATCTCCAAAAAGTCGTGAACGTTGGCCATTCTGTGCAATGTCCTGTCCTCTGCATCATTCTTCATTTCTGAGTCGTTTTCTGTGTTCATGGTATCCAATACTTGGTTAGCGCCTGCCAAAATCCAATTAGTGGCTCGAGTGAACTGCCTTACAATGAGTGTTTCGCGAAGGGTCTCCCCTGTGGGTTTTGACTGCCTCCAGCTGATAACATCTTGGCCTAAGGAAATACTGGACTCCACTCCGACACCATGTGGTATGATAGAGAATATGTTGTGCGCCACAATGCAGAGAGCAGCGTACTTGGAGTGCGTTTCCTCCTGTTGGTGCCAGCAGTCGGTTATGTCTGGTAACCAAAATGTACTGCTAATCTCCATTGGGTCAGAGTGGTAATTATTGAGATTTGGATCAATTTGCCCCCAGTTCTTGGGTGCTTCAGGTGGTGAATTCAAATGAGGCCTGGCGGCTGTCAATAAGTGTGCAGCGCGATCGCCTCATCCGTGTGTTGTTTCGGCCACATTGTTAGGCGTCACATATTCTTCATCATCACTGGACATACCATATGGATCAAAGGATGATTGACCGGATCCTGAAGCCATTGCGGAGGGGACGAGATTGCTGCTCAGTATGGTTTCTGGTGTATTGACTGGCAAACCTTGATGTTTGGCACAGTATTGATTCTCCACATACTTCAGAATGGCCTCATGGTATTGGGTAGTATAAGATGTCTTGTCCTCAGGATTAATATCCATTCCGTTGTCCCACATCCTGAATGATCGCAACTTACAGAAAGGATCGAGGATATGTGCTGAAATGAGAAGCATACCTTTCGATGGAGTCACTTCAGCCTGATATGTGGACAGCTTCTGTCGAGCTAACATCACGGTGAAGAACAAGTCTTCCTTCCGCTGAGTCTTCTTCTTGGCCAAAGATCTCATAACGTCATCAATAGAATCGAACATGTCGTTAGAGACTGAGATTACGTGATGCAATGTGACTGCTCTAGAAGTGATCGCATTGACTGTTCATTGTCGAATCAATGTTAATGGCATTTCCTCATTATCTATCGGTGATGTAGTTTTACATGCCTCTTTGACATCCACGCGGTCAAATATCAGAATCGCCTCAATACTTACATGACATATTTTGACCATCGTCCATTAATCCTGTGTTGTGAAGAGTGACCAGTAAGCACTGTATTTTGGATTTCGGAGCCACATGCGGGTGAATTTGCATAATTGGTAGGCCTGCTCAGGGAACTCCAGCATCGAGTTCCAATGTGTCTTTACATCCATAATCGGTAGTACTGCAATGCGGACTTGGGCTGTTTGACAGTGAATGAACTCGTTTCGACAACCAGGTGTCGGCATAATCAATAAAGCAATCATTCTCTTCTATATGAAGGTCAGTTTCAGGACTTTCAAAATATTTTGAAATATGTACTTTCTCAAATATCTTTGCTAAACCTGGTCTCATGGCTGACACCTTGTTGATTCTCGCATTGCCCTCTTTTCGAAGTCTTTGACTCTTCCCAATATCTATGCTTTCATTTTCTCCAAATTGCTGATCGCGCTCATGGGCTTCCCAAGACTTGGTGTGGCCTTTTACACTGAGACTGCTCATGAATGCACCTAAAGCCAGCTGTATGACGTGCGCCATGCGTGGTATTTGGTTCCTCAATGCAGGGCACTCGATTCCAGAGTCCTCAAGTGTTGTTTGCAGCTCGCGCGTCATCAAGTAATTTGAGGAAGCATTATCAGTTGTAATTCCAAGCAAACAGCTGTCGGTAAGCTTAAAACAATCAAGCGCATCGTTCAAATGCACAGCTAGCCTTGCTCCAGTATGTTGGCCCTTGACCTAACATCCTTAAGAAGCTTTTGAAACTGGAAAGAACAGGCAATCAACCTCATCAAAAGCTAGTTGTACTTCACGCAATGCCCAATTTCAATCCATATAATAAGCAATGCCCAACGTTATGGCCACTGTGATAGTTGATGTCAATACACCCAAAGCTGAACTAACTGTATTTCGTGACGGCAATTGCTTATTAATTGCATCCACAGTCAGTGCATATTCCCTGCGGCAAATATTGCTAAGGGTCGTGGTGGACCGCAGCACAAGGTCACTTGGTAATGTGTTATAAGACCGTCGTAGCTCGAGATTTGATATAGCATTCCAGGTAATCTGCGCCATAACGAATCCTGAAATGAGGTATCGATTCGATGTGTCTTGGTGAAATTCGGAATTTTCATAGTCCTTAGCTGCCAGTTTGGAATGTTTTGTCTGTCATTTCGATCGATAAGGATTAAGTAGGATGTCAAATATGATTTTCCTCTGCGAACTTGCTATTGTAATTCCTCGACTGCCTTGCCTCTTCAGGATCGCCAAAGCTGTTTCATTGACTGTTGAACTGGTTAATTCAGTAACTTCTGACTCGGTCAACTCGTTTATCTTCGCGATGTGAACTTTTCCCAGCAACTGTGTCCTCATTGAGCTTGTCCCATGTTCTTATGGATGGCAAAGAACTCGATAAGCAACGATACATATGATTCCAGGGCTGCCGGTCTCCCCAATTCTGCAGTGCAAATAAAATCGCCATGAAGACGCATGTCTAGAATTATTCCAAGCTATGGGATGTTTTGAGCCTGCATTCATTAAAGCCCATTAAGCATCGAAGATAATTGGTAATGTAAGGTCACTCAAATCACGAATCAAGACATATTCATTTTTGGAAGAGATCACAACCTATAGCAATTAGGTATTGAAGAATTTTGAATCCGACATGGCGGAAGGAATTCGAACACTGGGTAATACTACTTGAGAGACTGCCAAAAGTAACCTTATAGTATAGCAGAATGTAGATTCTTAAATATTGACTCTAGTGCTACTAGCACAAAAATCAGATCTGTGAGACATTGCATGCATATGTGTGAAGTTGTATACAAGGACATATTGCAAAGACTGACTGCGTAAAACACAAATTAGGAACAGCACAATGCACTTCATTGCTGGGTAGCTGGCTGAGCCTCCACAGACATTGTTGACACTCCGTGGGCATTCAATTGTGCCAGGTGGGTGCGATATCGTCAACAGCATTATTGCGGAAAAAGGATGCCGGTGGGTTGATTGTGTGTTAGCTGCGTTCGATTGAACTTAGAGTATCCAAGATGCATGATCGAAAATGGTTGACGCTCCATTGACCCTCATGTTCGGACATAGTTACGATGTTGTCGCATGCATTTTTGCCCAGAATGTCAGCCGATTGTACGATCAAGGATCAATCTGGTCGCACAGCCCCATTATTGGACAAGATGCATGACCTCAAATCGTGGAAGCTCCAGTGACGCACATTGTCAGGGCACAGTGATAATGTGGTCGAAAGCATTTATGCCTAGAAAGGCGGCCGGTAGTTCCATTATGGATTACTGTCATGGCACAGCCCCTTGATTATCCAAAATACATGGCCTAAAATTGATGACGCTCCATTGACACTCATATTTAGGACATAGCAGCGATGTTATCGCAACCTTTGGTGCGTAGAAAGGGGGCCGATGGTACGATTATGGGTTAATATCACCGTATAGCACTTGGATTTTCTAGGATGCAAGGCTATTAGTCGTTGATGCTCTGTTCACTCCCAATTTTTGGACTTAGTAGCATTGATATCACAACCATTGTTGCCTAGAATGGCAGCCGATAATTTGATTATGAGTTAATGTTGCCGCGCCGCCCGTAGAGTTATCCAAGGTGCAAGGCCATCAATCGTTGACACAATGTTGACACTCACATTCATCACATCGAAACAGCCTTCTTAAAGTCAATAATTGTATGCAACAACTTGTATATGCATTATTGACATCCACTATTACGTTTGTACATATTATCATTTGCATCAAGGATCTTTGGTACCTCTCAATGTCTGATTAACCTCTATCCACATTATCTGACTGAGAGATGACGTGGCCCTATCACATTCCTGAGCTTTCGACCGGTAATTCACAGCATATAGATCCTTTCACTAGTTTTTGGTAAATATAGCTCGACTTCCTAACTTTTACTCATCCAGCACCTTCTCCTCGATTTCCATGACTTACCATAAGCAATTTCAAATATCTCAATGATGGGCACCAGGTCTGTGCGGAGAGATATGCAGTTGGTTGCATGGATGAATGCAGCATGACGGTCGCCATTAAGACAGATTCGTATTGAGCACTGACTGCACTTTCTATGACTTGTCTGACATTACTCACTTGAATTTTGTTAGTATATTTTGTCACTGATTTAGGTTTTGCTTTCCCACTTAACAGTAATCGGGAAACAGAAATCGAACGTATTGGCCATCTGAAAGCCTGATTTGGATTCTAGACCTTTCGCATGGTGTGTTCAACCCTTCCACCTGCACAGACGAATTATCATGTCTCACAATTTGGTTACTGAAATCAAGACAAAGCTGACACGTAGCAAAATTGGTACACAAATTGCATTTCACAGAGATATGACTTCAAAAGTACAAATTTGTCTCATCATTCTTCTGCTGATGCAGGAGCCGTCACCATGTCTTCGTCCAAATCCGATTTCTCCATGGTGATTAGCTGGTGAGGCTATATGCAGGGGTAAAAGCTTACAGGTTCAACAGGCTTCACTATCAGGAAAGGTGACAAATCAGGCCCTGCGGCAGGCGCAAGACCAGGTATACTCCTGTTCAACTGCGGCTACCCAGAACCTAGCCTCATATGACTACTTCCTGGTCGAGAAGTCCCTTGCTGCATTTGTGATATTCTGGGTACAATGTCAAGGCACTCCATAAGCTCTCCAAATGTTGTTGGTGCAGGTGCCACTGTATGGTCATCCATTTGCAGTTGAACGACTGCCAGAACCCACAATTCAGATGTGCCGTACTTCTTCTGTCATTCCCCGAAGTTGTTGACTGCATTCTCCCATCCCGGTTGTGTCAATTCGTCAAGCGTCATCTGCTTCTGCTGAAACCTCTCCAGACGCTGGGGCACCGTTTGCGTGATTGTGGCCAGCACCCAGCCGGGTTCGTCATCTTGGCGCAGCTGGCCCTTCTCTGTCTCATCATCATCCTCAGCATCCCCATCCTGCCCATCGTCGGAACTTGCAATATCGCTCATACTGTCTCTGATCGCGACCATCATATCATAAAACAATTTTTCGGGCTCTCTGGTCGTCAATCCCGCATTTTCAGCTGCCTCTGTATCTTCCTGCTCCTGCCAGATCGCTGCCTCTGCATCTTCCACTCGCTTTCTTGCCCCAGCGGTTTCTCTCTCAACATAATCCTCAATCTATTTCTCTTTCTCTTTATTACTTAAGAAGTGCATTTCTCGTCGTTTCTTGGATGCATGCATCTTTTTGGATCGCAAGCTGCACAATGCCCCAGGGGCTCGGACTTGTTCTGCTTCCAAGCCGCTCGTGCCTTCATTCGCTTCATGATGTCGTTAAGTGGACAGCTTTCTCGATTTGCCATAATTGCCCCGCAGAAGTTACGAACAGTTCTTTTTCGGAGCATTGACCATTGTAGTTTGCGTCGAGTTTGTAGTTGGGCGATATGTTGAATGTTGGAAGTTATGGACAATATGGAGGCAAGCTGCATCATTTATGTCAAGGTTGGTACATTTACTCATCTTGAACAAAACAAAATGTCCCTTCTGACTGTCAATATATTCGGAATAGTTAAGCTAACCATACAACATGACTTGATTTTCAGCGTCAGTTTCATGTAATATGCCGGGGATTATTTGAGACAAACATCAGCAGACCTCCTTCCCCTTGAATAATATCCTATCAATATCTGAGAATCAGGTGATTTCGGCTGTCATCAACCGCGATTGATCCCTGTTGACAAACAAACAACATCGGACCGACATATTGCAAATCGCGGGGTGGTGGGAAACCCCTGCAACTTGTAGCCATTCTCAGCGGGATTCATCTTGAGTATAACAATCATGTTGGCTACTACGTATTCTATTCTGACATGAAGCTGAGTATATAGTCCTCAGGGCTTCCCACTTCTTTTCGTTATCATCTTCCTCTCCTATTTCACACCAGCAAATCATGGATACACAACCACCTCAGCCAGGTGAGAGTGGATCTAAATCCAGCTGATTGGTGGGCGCTACATCAATGACGGCAATCATTGGCACACAGCAAGAACGCAGACACCAGTCAGTCCAGTGCAACTCTGCCAATGCAGTCAACAAACATATGACTCAGTATGCACATTGAAACATCATCCATAAGACTGGAAGCAGCAAGGATAAGAAGCAGCATGAAGATGGATGTGAGTATATTCAACTCGAGGGAAATGGCCGCCAACAAACCATATAACATACAGCGTGTGCCCGTAGAGAGCTACATGACCAATGAATCACTGCCTGGAACGGGAAACCTCCATGGTCGACAAAGGCATTTGTCCACACAGTCCGTGAAATCGAATATCATGATGTCGTCAGCCCTCGGATTTTCACAGATGAATTTCCTGATATGCATCCCCGTGAGTGGACGAAACAGGCTTTAATCACCTTAGAGTAGGCTACGGAAGCGTATATTGTAGAGGTAATAGCCGAATCTCATTGTCAGCTGCAGCAACTCATTTCTTGAAGGTTTTCAATATGTCTGCTACTATAGCAAGGCAACAAGGTCGGGTACAGCTGGAACAGTCCGACTTGCGCCTGGCCTTGAATATGGCCAAACTGACCAATGAAGGGTTTTCATGCACCAGAATCGAGGAAATGAAATATCTGATCAAGAAACCTCGGGCTGAGGTCCAAGAAGAGGGAATGCGGGGTCTTAAGTCTCCGGGGCATAAAGAGGTGAAGGCTGCGATGGAAAGACACCCGGCTATGCTTCATCAACACCACACATCCAGATGCCTTCCTTGCCAAAATTGCACCGCGAAGAATCTGCAGACAGGCTGGAGACGCAACGGAACAGGTGCACCTCCACCCGCCCTACGCAGACAGCTGATGACATCTCTGCCCGGCACCCCACCTGCCCCAATGGGTAACAATTCCGGAGCTCAAAGTTCCCAAATGGTCAATTTGCTGGCCGGATATGCGTATTCACATACATCTTGTACCTGTGCAGAATTTTCCAATCTTGATGCATCTGCCCAGGATAGCCAGCACAATACAGATTTTGATCCAGATACGCTGACTGATGGAGGAACATCCACTGGTTTGTACACTATCTATTGTGTGGTAATGCAGCTAACATCAATTTGGTAGACCAGAGCAGACTATTAGGCAAACCTGCAAGTGATGACGAGCATTGATTGAAAGGCATGGGATTTTGGAGATTATTATTATATATTTATATGTATTATTAGAGAACAATGTAGTGATCAAGATCAAAGTAAATGAAAATGCTAGAAAGGTTGCCAAAACAATGTAAATAATGGACTACGCCAAATGATATGATTGCACATTGTGCATGCACCGTTGGCAACATGACCGTCAACGGAGCATCAACAATTTTGGTTCATGTAACTCTGTGAATTCAAAATTGATTCGGTCGTGGTTATACATAATCGAGCTATTGGCCGCCTTTATAGGCAAAGATTATAATGACGCGCACCCTTCCTCATCTTGAAAATCAGCGTCGACAACGCATCAACTATTTTTGGTTATGCATCCTGGGTAATCACACCACTGATATGTTGCAGTCAGTCATAAAGAATTTTTTGGCCGCCTTTATAGGCAAAACAGATTGCAATACCCTCCCTGCCCCATCTTGAAAATGAGTGTGAACAGAGAGTCAACAATTTTTGGTCATGCGTCCTGGGTAATCACACTACCGATAGGTTGCAGTCAGTCATAAACGAATTTTTGGCCACGTTTAGAAGCACAATAGATTGCAATACCCTCCCTGCCCAAACGTGAAGATGAGCGTCAACAGAGTGTCAACGATTGTTGGTCATGCATCCTGTGTAACCACACCCCCGATAGGTTGCAGTCAGTCATAAAGCAATTTTTCACCGCCTTTATAGGCAAAACAGATTGCAATATCCTCTTTGCCCCATCATGAAAATGAGCGTCAATGGAGTGTCAATGATTAATGGCCTTCCATCATGGTTACTTACTGCGCGATGCGGCCGTTATGGTCTATATTCATCGTTTTGAATCGTTTCATATACTAAAAGGCTCAAGAATACTTAGTGGTAGCTGTGTAAATGAAATCAGTTGTTACTGTCCCAGAGGATGTGGCGGGAATATCCCGTACATATCTGCCTATAAAGGCTACCATATCCATGTTTATGGATGCGTGAGATCAAGCACCACTCTTATTACCAACGATGGAAGACCAAAAATTGTTGATGCTGAGTTGACTCCCATTTGCAGGATGTGGTAGGGCTCGTGAGTCTGTTTGTTTTGCCCATTGAGGCGGCCAAAATGTCGAAACCAAACCATAACGTACCAATGTCAATATTTGACGATGAACAGTAGCATATCTGAATGCGACCATGAATGCGGAACCCGAAATGCAGAACCGGAGATTTGAACTGACGGGTCTAGCTAAACCCGGCAAAATCCGCTGTGTTGACGGGTATGGGTCCAGGTGTGGTCTGCCTAGAGTCAGCAGGTCTGGTTTTTGGATGACTCTGGAACCGAACTGACCCGTTTTTGCGGTCCAAACCCGGACCGCTTGTGGGGTACCCGGACCCGTTGCTTACACTAGATATGACATGATATCTCCAGGAACCCAAAATGTACTGTTTCGAGTTGGAACGTTACCACAACTACGCATTGTACCCTCACAATGTATGGGTACTGTTTGCAAGTTCTTTTAATATAAGGCCTGTGAGTCATGCAGCAACACCGATTGCTTCCAATTGATCTCCTTGTGTTATACTTCATTGTCTCCTCAGGATCTACCCACCAGTCAAGGATCACTGCTGAAGGAAATATGCTACAAGCCAATCAGTTCTCAGTAATCATTTAGGAGGCACACAGCCAGCTAGGAAATTTGCCTAGTCATCGTATTGAGCTGATGTATCCGCTATTTGAGGCTTGAGCATAAGTGTACTCTGCAAATTGCCGCAATGATGTCGTATAAGATAAGGCCGATTATAGTAGCACCAGCTGAACAGTATTAAAAGTGGATTGCAGTGGTGACAACAGAAACTGTCTCTGCTATCGATTTTCAGTGGATGATGTGCACCATTGATATACAGGATTTCAGAAATAGTATTCTAGTCTATGAAGAAATCTGATTGTGAGGTGACTTTGTTTTACCACTCCCCGATAGTTGGTGGTGTTGGATGTGGCTCAGAAGGTGATACGCTAACGCGAGTTAGCTCACTTTCAAACAATCATCAGTGAAGCCCAAATCCAGCTACCAAACAATACTGCTTAAAGCATCATCAAGATTCATCAGAACACTAAGCATTTCTCATATATGGTCAACACTTGCTGGAAACATGCTAAAAGCTTCCTCTGCGAAAGGAAATCATTCAACGATAACCGACTGCAACCTCTCTATGCACAACATCACCCAATATCGATGAATGAAGGGCTATTACACAACAGAATTCTACCATCTGCAGGCGGGGACCAGCCTGAGCTATCATGGTTTGACTACGATAGGTGCATGTCAATGGCCATTAACTAGCTGTCAATTAATGATCACCTCGTAGAAAACTTACCAGGTGCACCGCTACCTGAAGTTACTCCCAACACAGAACCTTCAGACCCTCAACTCCCCAATCTCACATGTACCCCTTATCCAGCCATGACAAAGGGTCTTATGGAGGTTGTTAAAGTGGAAAATGCAAGGGGGAAAGCATAAGGCAAAGCAACCAGATTGTACAACATGCATCAAAAGTACTCAGAAGAATGGCATCCAGGGGATCCATGGCTGTCTGCACACGACTTTCAGCAGGCTCAATCGTTTATCACTCCAACAAATACATGAATCCGTTAACATCTGAGGTATGGACTGCACAACTCCAAAATGAATCATTCCAATCAGCAGATGAATTGTGAAATCTCCTCTCTGAAATGGATTGCAGACTCAGCAATGATAGTTGGGTTGGAGATGACTCACATAGCTTTGACATATTATACGATGGGGAAATTTTCAAATGTATTTCGTTCCTCTGAGCTGATCTCCCATGTCTGGCACAGCTCAAGTTTGAACCAGTTCACCTCGCTGACTCTGAGGGTCATTGAATGTAGGGCGAGATGAATATGCGTAAATGGTAGTGGGATACACAGGATCAATATCCTGCCAGAGTGACGATTGTGGCAGTCATTTGTGCATCTGGCAAGACTCACTTGGACAATCTTTGGGCAATCAGCATGCAGTACTGCTGTATCTTGCACTTGGTAACATTGGGAATGATATCTGTTGTACACCTTTAATGCACATCTTGGTACTTGTTGGGCTGATCCCATGACCCCTAAATGGTGATGAAAACATTGATGAAGCATGGCATGACGCCATTGGAACTGTGCAGTCTCAACTTACGCATCTTGACATCACTGGTCCTGGCTTGAAATGGGATTGTGCAGATGCATTCCAACAACAATGTTACCCTCTGTTGGCTGCCTGTGTTAGAGATTAACTGGAACAAGTAATTGTTGCTCAAGTCTCATATGGCTCATGCTCGATGTGTGAAATACCTTATAGTGCACCAACAGGGCTTTCAACTTTTCCACTGCTCAATAGCTCAAGAGACCAGCATATATACTTAGAGCTACCGGAGGATGCTATTATTCATCCTCTGCACACTGTAGGTGTTCACCCTATCTGCAACCAGTTCTGGCAATACCCTTTCTGCAATGTCTATTGGCTTTGGCAGCCTGATGAATTGCATCAGTTGCTCCTGGGTTTGGTTAAGGACTTATTGCACTGCCTGCTTACATACCTGAAATCTAGAAATGTCAAGTATCAATTTGACAATTGATTCACATCAGAACCACAATATCTTGGCCTGCAGCACTTTTCTATAACATTCGATTCATTTGGAAGCAGCCCCTAGCCAGGTAGAGAGATCCATGCATTGATAAGAATACTGGCAGCCGATCGTCTCCCAATACTTGTCAGCTCCAAGGATGATGGGTAACTGGCAGCGGAAATAACCTCTGATGAGATGGCAATGGGCGCTGTGCAGGCATCATGCGAATTCTCTCTACATGTCAGCCAACATAACCACTTGGATTTATCCCTCAAAGCACTAGACGATACACTCAGGTGACTTTTCCAGAACATGGGTACTCTTTGTGAACAGAAATTGTTGAAGTCTGTTAAGCCCAAAGTGGATAACCTGTTGGCAAGGTAATCCCAGCAGTTACACCAATGAAAGATTTATAACATTCATGCCGCAATTGGAGTATTTGTGTAGGGGGCTGAACTGTTTTCTACAACAAATTGTAGGCAATTTCAGGTGCACCTGAATGAAGCCCAACAAGCGGCAACCACCTGGTCAGATGCTAATTGTCAGAAGGCAAAAGAGCAATTGGAGTGCAAAGTCGATTAGGTGGCATGTGTTAAATGCAAGCTCTTTGAAAATTTATTCCAATATCATAAGCGGCAACTTTTGCTGGAACTCAGGGTAATACCAACCAGTCCCAGGGGCATATTCACCAAAGAACATCCCCTAATGTTAATTGCATCAGAACATCAGCCAAATAGAGAGGCAAACATGACCATGGACAAGCAACTCCTATTTCATATCTGTCTATCTGATGCAGAGACTGAAGCCACAACCTGGACCTTGGCTGATACACTGTGCATCGCAGACCAGCTGGAGATAGAGATGTCTGGCATAACCTCGAATGAACAGAAGTGGTTCAAGAAGAAGTTACATCAGCAAAAAATGAAATGGCATTCTCAGTATTCTAAGCATTTTGAAATTCAAGTTCACCATTTCTCAATTATGCAGTGTACTCTGGCTGGAAATATACTCAGTAAAATTGTTTTCATATCTTTGCAGGATATTCAAACTTGGTATAGTATTCCCAAAGGGGTATAGCTTAGTCTGTTACATTGTTTTATAGTCGAAAGTTAGTCTATTTTTAAAAATGAAATATGTAATAGACGTACAATTGCTTGCTTAGTAATATTATGAAACTTTTGGTTTATATATCTTCATGACAAATCATAATG
>Ga0307515_10006954_pt1 | contig 22468 bp, 14 predicted proteins | sample 17_EM_MG_FD_194513 | JGI IMG/M metagenome (GOLD analysis project Ga0307515, IMG submission 194513) | Populus trichocarpa ectomycorrhiza microbial communities from riparian zone in the Pacific Northwest, United States - 17_EM | ecosystem: Host-associated > Plants > Roots > Unclassified | place...
GCCGGCACATTCAACTCTTTCACCGCGCCAATCAATCACATCCACTCGGTCTGCTTTGAGTTCGTTTAAGCGGCTGATGAAGCAGAGGATCCTCTGCTCTCGCATTTTCACTCTCCCTTTTTATTCTACAAACTTCATTCCTGTTCGAGCCTCCATATCCATAGCTCGCCTTTTCACTCTCCCTTCCCTTTCTCTTTCTCACCCCAATATAATCATGCCTCAGGTACACACAAATCCCAATTCTATAATAATTGATAGTGTTTTGTTTATACTTGTTGGATGAATTGGGGTTTTTGCAGAGAGGACAACAAAAGTGTAAAGCCGAGGCAGATACCGATAAGGCGGCTTCTTCTTCATCGATGCCAAGTGCGGTGGCTGAAGCAGTCACTAACAGAATGGGTGGGTTGAGTATAATAGCTGAAAACGAAGTACATAAAACTATTTCGAAGCCTAAGTCTTATCAAACAATTGCCAATGCTGATGTTGAAAATGTGTCCGAAACAACTCCAAAAAGCAGTGCAAGTTTGAGCAAAATATTCAAGGGTAATTTGTTGGAGAATTTTACATTGGACGATTCGACCTATTCACTTGCTCAAATAAGAGCCACTTTCTATCCTAAATTTGAAAATGAAAAGTCTGATCAAGAGGTACTCTTGCTGATTTCTCTCTTTTGATTCTTTGTTTTCATTTTTTTTATGATTTAGATAATTTGTTGCTTGTTCGTCGCAGCTTTAACCAATTTATTTCTTCCACTTTGATATGCGCAGATTAGGGCCAGGATGATAGAGGTGGTGTCTAAAGGGTTGGGAACCTTGGAGGTAAAGGGTCTGTAAAACCTTTGTATTAAAAAGCTGTTGACTTTACACGCTATTTTCTGCCTCTTTTGTCTGTTTTAGCAAAACCCACAAAACCCACACATTATGGAATTGACAACATTCGGCACTTTGGATTGGTCATGAAGTGAAAATCCTTCAAACTACAGTTAGATTTTTCCAGTCTTTCGTAGATGTTATCTTAATCCAGAATTTTGGCTTATTGTTCTTTGGATGTTTTCTTCTAGTTTAGTGATATGCTTGACTGCTTGGCTTTGTTAGTAATGGCCTTTTCCACAGGTAACTCTTAAACATTCTGGGTCACTTTTTATGTATGCGGGTCATGAAGGTGGAGCGTATGCCAAAAATAGCTTTGGGAATGTGTATGTGCAAAATATCCTTCACCCTCCTCTCCTCTCTCCCCATGTCTAGCGGTTCTAGTGTACTGTTTTATCAATTTTATACTGGTGCTGTTTATTACTCGATTGCTCATCTTATTATCTGCTTTTGCTTAATTGGTGGGCAGGTGTGTTTCATGCACTGACTTTACCACATTTTTCATACTCCATCGTCAATGGTTACTTTTACTAATTGCATAAGATGTAGCTTGCTGAACATAGTTTTCTAATGTAGATACACTGCTGTTGGTGTCTTTGTTCTTGGACGGATGTTTCAAGAGGCATGGGGAACTGCAGCTGGAAAGAAGCAAGTGGAGTTCAATGATTTTCTTGAGGTAATATTGGAAAAAGATTTAGAATGAGCTAAAAATGGAAAAGAGAATAGATTCTTCACGCCCCTTTTTGACCTGTTAAAAAAAAACATTTTTTTAGTCAATCCTACGTTGTTTGATGATAATTACACAGTTTCTGTTTCTCTCTCTTCTTCTCATCATTTATGTTCCCTTTTGTCTGTGGCATTTATGTTTATGAACAATGCTTATATCAACAATTTTAAGGCTCCATTTCTTTCCAGCTTTCCTTATCTAATTACAATGCTGGTTTGCTTGCTGATTTCTGATTCCTCATCTGGTTCAACGTTTTTCCTAGTGCATCATCTTTCTACTATTTGAGCATAATTCCTATTATCTTATCATTATATTGTGGCTCACCATCAAAACAGTAACATTAAGGTGCACCTGTCAGAACTAACAGTATCATTTCCTCCATTCAGATAAACCGCATGTGCATATCAATGGAACTAGTTACTGCTGTTCTAGGAGACCATGGGCAACGCCCTCGAGAAGATTATGGTAGTGTGCTTCTTCCGATTTTTTTGACTTAGAATTTCCAAGAATACTTCACATGATCTTTAAGACACCTACTTCCCATCATTATTCTTTTATAGAATTCATTGCAAGTTTGAACTTTTATTAGGAAGTTATTATTTGATTGATCTGGTTTGGAGTGAGAGCATAAGTTTTATGGTGTTGATTGGATGGTCAAAATTTGGTATTCATGGTTTTATTATGCCTCAGATTTTGGCAAGGAACTTCAAAAGAAGATGAATAGTGGGTGCAAATAATTGTGACTTTGTCATTATTATGGAATTGGCAGTATGATGTGTACTTTAAAATTGAATTGACAAGTCAGATTATTGTGAGGACACATGTTTTCCCTTCTCCAGTATGTTGGCTACATTTAACTAACTCCTTTGGGCTTGTGGAATTTCTTTACTAATGCTTATGTCCTGTGTTCTTGCCGCAGTGGTGGTGACGGCAGTCACAGAACTGGGCAATGGAAAGCCAAAGTTCTACTCAACTCCTGAAGTGATTGCCTTTTGTCGGAAATGGCGCCTTCCAACAAATCATGTTTGGTTGTTCTCAACAAGGTAATGGTCTGGAATCTGTATTGTTTTAGTCTGTTGTAAGAATTGGTTTAATTTAGTGATTTATCTCTCAAATAATGGTTGTTATAGCTTTGATAGAAGATAGTCTCTGGAATTCTGAGATGTGTCTGTCTTACAATTTCAAAGCGGTTGGAACAATTGAGGAAGGGTCAGAATTAAGAAATGTCATCTGATTAATCTGGGTGGAAGGAAGGGAATCAGATTTTGGAATAGAGTTCAAAGAGGATTTACATGAGATATCACCAAGGGAGAATTATAGATGAAACTCTTATCGATCAAAAGAGTAGAAAGATTAGAAAGAAACTAACACTGAGCAAGGATGGGGCACTAGGACTCCAGCAATACAAAATACGATTAATTTGACCAATATAATGTCCATAAAAAAAGAAAATTACAAAACTTTCTTTTGTATGACTGGTTGATTTTGGTCAAGAAACTTCACCTGTCCCTCCACTTTTGAGGTCCCTGCAATGTTGCTAAGGATGAGCTGTAAGCCAGCACGGGTTTTCTTAACTGAGAATTTCCTTCATTGGGAAGCTTTTCATCTTGTGTATAGGAAATTTTCACAAAAGCCTCAAAATTGAGCTCTTAATTGAGAACTGAAAGAAATCCTAAAGCACTGCATTCTAAGTGGTAAACTTAAATTTTCCTTGCTGGAAGAAATTTTGACAGTTGATGGCTGAAAATTTTAGAAATATGGCTAGACATTGTGTAAAATGCTGAAACATACAACCAGATGGCTGCATCAGACCTTTTTCTTCTGTGTAGCTGCCTGGCTGGTTTCTGCAATGGAAGACTTGGTACAAAGAGGAAACTTTTTGTCTGCCCTTTTATGATTGCTAAATCAGGCATTCATTTTATTTTCTGGTTATGCCACAATATTTTCATTATCTTCTGTTTCTATTTTCTTTGTTCCTTTCCTTTTCTTTCAAGTTATGTTTAAGATTAAGGAAATTACAATAAAGAGAAGTTTAAGATTAAGGAAATTACAATAAAGAGATTTCCTGGAAAAGGGAATTGTAGGCTGGAAGGATTTCCAAGTTTTCCAATTTACTTTTAATCTTATCTTCTAGGCTAACTTTTTTTTCTTTCTTTCTTCTCAAAGAGGGAATTAGGTTTCTTCAGTGTAGAAATGCCATATAATATCTTGTCTTGAGTACCAGAATTACACTTCTTTTCTTTTATTGCACATGGTAAAAAGAAAGCAAAAAATAATCTCTTTATACTTGTTTGGTTCTTATTTTTCTCCAGAAATGAAGTTTAAAATCAGATCTTGTAATCTAGCAATGTACGTTTCAATTTTATTTTCTTGGCAGACTTCTTATTTTTCATCTTCTCAAAGAAGAATTAAGTTCTCGCCAGTATAGAAATGCCATTGACATTTGTTTTGAAGACCAAAAAAATACTTTTCTTCTTTCCTATTTAGGGTGCATCTGACACAAGAAACCAAAGGAAAATCTATTTATAATCTTTTTGTAATATTATTTTCTTTCTGGAAGAAAGTTCAAATCATCGTAATTTAGCAATATAACTATTATGGTACACTGGAAGGATAATGGAAATTTTTATGCACCACTAGTCTTGGTATCATTAAATCCACTAATGTTATAAATGGCTACTGTTGGAACAGTCATTGAAAGAAATTGTTGAGTACTTTATTTTTTAAGCCCCAATTAATGTTTGATAAAAGGTAACTCACTTGAAGAAATTTTTATTACAAGTGACTTTTGAACTACTCAGTGTGTGATCTTATATGTCATGAAAACTAATTGAGATACATTTTTTAATTTATATATTTACTTTGTTAATCAAGGAAATCAGTGACATCCTTTTTTGCGGCCTATGATGCATTGTGTGAGGAAGGATTGGCAACAACTGTATGTAGGGCTCTTGATGAAGTTGCTGATATATCTGTGCCAGGTGGAGTTTTAAAGTAGAATGTGCTTCAATTATGTTGTGATTTTAGATTATTGAATTATATGTGAACTAATAAAGTCAGGGATTTTTGAAATTTCTCTGTTTTCCACTGTCATGAAATTGTGCATGAGGGATGGTTGTGGGAAACAACATAATTTTTTAACAACAGATGAAAAGGTGAATGGTATACATAAAATCTATGCACTGTTGGGATGGAAGGGTGAGGTGTGCTTGTGCTCGTGCTCAGAATCAATTATTGATAATTCAGAACAAACATTTATTTTCATGCTTTTAAGTTACGTCATAATCAATGAGAGTTGAAAATGTAATTTAACTAACTTAAGATATTGATAGCAGTAATCAGCTTTTATGGTTATCCAGGTTCAATAGACCATATAAAAGTGCAGGGTGAAATTTTGGAGGGTCTTGTGGCTCGTATTGTTGGTCATGAGAGCTCAAAGCACATGGAGGAGGTATTGAGAGAATATCCTCCTCCACCAGTTGAGGGAGGTATGATGCTTTGCCTTGTGTACTGTGTTCACATCTCTTTTTATTTTTTATGGTCATTTGGAGACTCTAAGTCATCTTTTGATTTACTTACTGTTCTACTTTTTGAAGTTGACGAGCCCATAATATTTTTCATTTAGATGATACTTGTGTATCCTACTATGGTCCCTACAGTTTTTGATGTGCATTTGGAGACGTGTATAGACATAAAATGCTTGTAATGGACCCATGCCTATCCTCATTTATTGGTTCACCATTTTTTGTGTCTTTGTTGAAAGGTCAATGCAATGCCCTCCCTTCCCCTTCTCTACCCTTGTGATCACTGCACAGACACAATAAATGAAACTCACTTTTTGATATTTCGGAATTACATCTAATTTGGTTTTATACTCCAGCTGGCCTTGACCTGGGGCCAAGTCTAAGGGAAATCTGTGCTGCAAATAGGTCAGATGAAAAACAGGTGAGTCAGAGTTATATTCAACCTGACAAAAAAAAGCATTATATTTGCTTTAGAAAATTAGATTGTAAAAGTAACTTAATTGAATGCATTGCTATTTGATTTGTGAAACACCGCTGCAGCAAATAAAAGCCCTCCTTCAGAGTGTTGGCTCTTCATTTTGCCCTAACTTTTCAGACTGGTTTGGGGTTGAATCTGGTGATAGTCATTCAAAAAATGCCGACAGATCTGTTGTCTCAAAATTTTTACAAGCTCACCCTTCTGATTTTTCTACCACAAAGTTGCAGGTGAGGCCATTCAATATTATTATAAAATGTTGCTTCATAATTAATTTTCATGCTCTCAAAATAATGCAATCCTTCGGGACATTGTTGACTGCTATCATGGTTTGTGAATTAATTGAACTTTTTTGTGGAGCCAATATAGTGTTAAAAAGCTGCATATGGTACTGGTTTCTGAAGTTGTAATTTTAATTCTTGATTGATCTAGGAAATGATTCGTTTGATGAGAGAAAGGCGTTTACCAGCTGCTTTTAAATGCTATCATAACTTCCACAAAATCGGTTCTGTATCTGTTGACAATCTTTTCTATAAATTGGTCATTCATGTCCACAGTGACTCTGCTTTTCGGCGATATCAAAAAGAGATGAGGTTTTTGTTTGAACATACAATCTAAATTCTTGTTTTAAGATCATTAGTTTTTCACAAATAATGTTTGCTTTTATCTTATTATCCATGCTGCCTAATTAAACGATTTCCATGCTGTAGGTACAAGCCGGGATTATGGCCATTATACCGAGGTAAAACTCTTGAATCTTGTGAACAAGGACGATTTAACTTTAGGTTGCATTCCAAAATTTCAGTTGTAATACATATCTTTTATTATTATGCTTATATGAAGTCTTGTATTTGGAAATGTTTGATGAGTTGCTTTTTTGTAAAAATGCTATCTGATAGTGATTTAAGCATTGTTTGGATGTGAAGCAAAGTACTCAAATGTTTCCCAAGACATATTAGAGAATATAACATAATTGACGGTGCAAACTTGGATGTTCCGAACAGTATAAAGGCCGAGAAATACAGGAGTTAATCAAGATGCAATTTTATATTTATAAGCCCCATTGCCAATTTGTTATGCTCAATAACTGAAATGAATCAATGAAAGGGGACAAATGTTTGGTTGATACTTATAAAAATCTCTATATTATATGAAATGTTATCACACACACACACACTCTATTTCTCATGTGGATTTGTTGGGTTTTTAGAGGATTGGGGGAAAATGGGAAGCGGGAGCTTATGAGTTATGCACATTACTTCTAACACCTTTTTATGGGTGTAGGGTTTTTTGTTGACATTAACTTATTCAAGGCTAATAAGGAGAGAGCTGCTGAAATTGCAAAAAACAACAACATAGATGGAAATGTTAATGATAGAGCAAAAGATGGTTTAGCTGATGATGATGCAAATTTGATGATCAAACTGAAATTTCTTACATACAAGGTATGTGCTCTTCAACATATTTTTATTTGATTTAAATTGTATCAGAAAGTATAAAAGTTTTGTTCATGTTTGGAGGTTAGAAACTTGCAAAGCAATGATGCTTTTAATTATATATTTTTGTTAAGTGCTGCATTTGTTTGTTTAATTTTTTAAAACAGATAGATTATCACAAGGATTTCTACAAACATTTTTTTTTTAATTTATAAAACTTATAGAATAGCTCAATTATTCCCCTACAAAAATCGTAGAATTTATCAATTCAATTTTAGTAATTTCCCCCCTTTCTCCTCAATGCACTTTTCCTTTCTGGTTATTTTCTTTGTATTTTATGAAGTTGCTTTTCTTTTTTAAATTGGCTTAATACTAATATGGTGCCTTTACTTTTCAAGAACAATTTTGTACCTTTCATCTCTACTTTAAATTTATTCAAGCATAAAAAAATATAAGAAAACATTATTAATGAATGTTTTTCCAATTTAGGAAACAGTGCCCCCATTTAAATCTGCATTGAAAATAAGAAAAGATGAAGAGAGATTAGGAAAGATGAACCAAACAGGCTCAGCGTGTCCTTAAAAAAAGGGATATATGGAAAATCTCTTTTAATATTTTTTCAGTAAAACTTGAAGAATCAAACTTTTCTAAGCTATACTGAAAAAAAATTATGTTCTTGATAATTAAATTTTCCACAAGTAAATGTAAATCTGCTATATTTGTGGACATGTGGATTCATGTAGAATTTGTAAGCTTATTTAAGCAATATGGTACTGACTGGAGGAGAACTCAATAATGATTTAGAGTTCTATTGGCTTAATGTGATCTCAATTGTGATGTGCATCTGAATCTTGTTTTCTTTCTTTCCTTTAATGCAGTTGAGAACCTTTTTGATCCGCAATGGCTTGTCAACTCTTTTCAAGGATGGCCCATCTGCCTACAAGGCATACTATCTAAGGTTAGTTTTGTTCTAATTTGCTGTAATTTGTGCTGGAAACTTTGCAAGTGCATATGCTCCCATATGTAATTTGGGCTTGGTTGTTTTTGTTGCTGCTTCTGTTTGTACTGCCATAAATTTAAATTTTAAAGTTTCATCCCCAGATTGTTCACCAAAAATCTATTCTATTTATTTTACAGGCAGATGAAAATCTGGGGAACTTCAGCAGGAAAACAGCAAGAACTCAGCAAGATGCTAGATGAATGGTACTGTGAGAAGTACCCTGTAATCCCTGATGCAGCTTATTCTTTTCATACCTGGTATACATGATTGGTGAATAGAATCTCTCCCTCAATGTTCAGGGCTGTATACATACGAAGAAAATGTGGAAAGAAGCAGTTGTCATCTTCAATATACCTGACTGAGGCTGAATCTTTCCTTGAACAATACGCAAGTCGAAGTCCAGAGAACCAAGTTTTGATAGGATCTGCTGGAAGCTTTGTTAGGGCGGAAGATTTCATGGCCATCATAGAAGGAGGTAGGGACGAAGAGGGTGATCTTGAGATGGATAAGGAGGTGGTGTCCCCAAGTCCTATTTCCTCATTCAAGGAAACTGTTCAAAAGGATAAGGGTTTGATTGTCTTCTTTCCAGGTAAACATACCTCCCTATTAGATGTTTAGCCTGCAGTACAATTTTTTGTGGTAACTTATGGGGACCACTTATTTAGCTAATAGGAGGTCAATGGGATCTCCACTGATTTTTCACAACTTTATAGTTTTGAATATCTTGGAGGCAATTAAAAGAAATTTATCATGATATTGTTAGTTTTCTAGTTTTACGTCTCTCTATATTTTTTCAATATGGAGCTATCCTTGTGTAGCTCTTTAAGTTACATGTCAGGAGCTAAGCAATTTCACTGAAGTTCTTGGTGTTTTAATTTCCATTTCATGTTAGAAAACTGTATACTTTAGAAAATTCAACTTTCAAATATAGAAGTAATTGTATTGTATATGTGGAATTTGATAGTAATTAACATTGTTATGTGTGAGGATTTTGCAATCCTGTTACATTAGAACCTGGTATACATTTCTAGCTGTTGACATGCTTCATTGCTGTTACACTTAAATGTCTCAATCATTTTATCATTTTCTTACAGTTACAGTTTATGTTCTGTGCATCATAGTTGTAAAATCTTACTGTCTTAGGTTGTTGGGATTTATGTACAATTATTGTTATTATCAGTAAATTATTTTCTTAGTACCTGATGTTTTGGCATATGGTTAAATTTTAAATCTGATGCTTCTAGAACCTAAACTCGGCGCCAAACAGTTTAATTTTTCCAGAACTGTAGTCCTATTTGAATCCCACATAAGAACCTCAGACATTTTTTGAGAATTTGAAACTTGTGTTCTTGAAGAAGGACCTTAGTTTTGAGTTCAAGGATTCTGGAGCAAGTTTATGAAGTGCATGGGCTATTGTTTAATTTTTAAGTCTTAAAAATTTCATGAACTCAACTTTAGCTGCACTTGAATAAAAAATTATGAATACAATTTTCTGTTTTTGAATGCAAGGATTCCAAGAGCAAGTTTATGAAGTGCATGGGCTAATGTTTAATTTTTAGGTTTTAAAAATTTCATTAACTTGACTTTAGCTGCACTTGAATAAAAAATTATGAATACATTTTTTTGTATTTGAATTAAAAATAGGAATTCCATTAATTTATAACTATTCAATCGCTAGGGTCATATTTATTTTTTTAATTTTAAGATTCTTATTGAAGAAATTACAAACATAGTAACCTGAATGTAATAAATATGAAGGGTATAGGGATCAAATTGTAATTTTTCATGAAATAGGTGTTATCCAGCTGTTGTGCTCTTCTTTCACCCAGTCCTTTGTTGACAGCTGGGCACCTCCATCACTGTTGCCTAAGATACCCAGCTTTTAATGTATTAATTGTTAAATTATTGTTCATGTAATAAGTTAAGGAGTGCATGTTTTTCTTGCAAATTATACTGCAAGCTTGTCTAAATTATCATACATTCTTTAGTGAAATTTCTTTTAAATCCTTATTTTAGAGACTATTGCTAAAATTTGTTAATGACTCATTCGCGACATTGTGTCTGCAATTCAAAACCAATGTCTTTCATTGACAATCTTTTGAATGAAACTTGATGTTTACCTTCATTGCATGCAATCCCTTTCATTTGTACTCTGTAACTTCTATTGAGATTGCTTCTTTATTCTCTCATAGTGAGGGTTCACTTTGTTGTATGCTTTTGAATTTCCGTCTCCAGGAATTCCAGGATGCGCTAAGTCTGTACTTTGCAAGGAATTACTAAATGCCCCTGGAGGTCTTGGAGATGATCGCCCGGTTCATAGTTTGATGGGTGACCTTATTAAAGGTATTTGATTTTGAGCAAATTTTCCTTCAGTTGATATTCAGTGGGATTGAGCTGTTTGTTTATGATATTTGCTTTGCTTTTTTATTTGGAAGGATGGCTTATTCTCCATCAAGATTTTGCAATTCCTTTCTCTATTAATACAATTTTCTTTTATCTTAAAACATTGTAATTAATTGTTCTACATTATAATTTTTGTAAACTAACCAGAATTTAGCATCAATTGAATCCTCCCTTAGGTGGATCCCCAATCATGGGGAGAGATCATGTGGTAAGATCTTCTTGATTTCAAAACTTCTGTCACAGCTGCTTGGAAATCCTTCTAGCATGAATGCGTTAATGTAAATTTATACCCCAAAAATCTGATATTATTTGTGATTCCTTTTTTTTTTCAAAGTTTCAAAAATTTGAGAGGTGGTGAGTTTTAGTTTGGATAACAGTAAGTTAATATTATGGAAGGAAGCATCAATTATGTGTAAGATAATATATTATCTAGAACAGGGAAAAAGAAATCAGATAAGGAAAAAACAAGACAATCAATACAACAGGGTAAACCCATCTGACAGAAGATACATTAAAGAGCTTAATCTAAATGCCCTGAAAGCAGAACCATGCAAATAGGTCAAAAGTCCATCCTGTCCACAATAGTTGCTTTCAGAGAGGCATTCCAAGATACAAGAGTTCCAGTCTATATTCTTCAAAACTACTGCAAAAGAAGCATACTTTCATAAATTAAATGACCAATACTTTATTTTACTAAAAGTATTCTTTGTTATTATGGAATTGTTAAAGGTCAAGATGTCTGAAGGAAAAATTGCTCTTTGAACATTAGTTTTCCAAATGGATGATTATGGAGGGAAATGAGCTTGAATTTCCTAATAAGAATACAATATCTTAACCTTTAGTTGATTGCTATGGTTGCTTCTCTTTGTTCATGGTTATAGCATTCTCTTTAATTTCCAATATTTTAACCATCATTCTTAAAGGTTTGCTTTTTTACTTGTATACTTATTAATTTATATTTCATTGCTTTCAACAGGAAAGTACTGGCAGAAGATTGCTGATGAGCGGCGGAAAAAACCATACTCTGTAATACTTGCAGACAAAAATGCACCCAATGAAGAGGTTTGGAGACAGGTAATCTGATTTAACTTGATTACAAAAATTTAGTGGAAAAGGATGGAAGCAGTTTCATCCTTTGTTATTTTTGAGCTGGCAAAGAGGGTGCTATTTTTTTTTGGCATGCACGATGGTGTGGGAAGAATCTTTGAAGATGTAGTTTCCTGAACATTTCAGTTGGCTGGAGACAAAGATGTTATATGGAGTTTTTCTTTTGAGATTGTGGCTTTGCCTCTTTAAAAGTAGCTTTTGGCAGGATTGCACCATGTTTAGAGATGGAATCTTTTGTAGAAATTCTTTGAATTAATCATTAGCACCAGGGGTAATGTGGAATAGAATAAGAAGGTGATTTGCAACTTTACTGAAGGTGGCAAAGTCCAGTGTTAAATTTTGTTACAGGCTTTGTTGATATTTGAAGGTGTTTATGAAGGACCCAACTTTCCTTGGAATTCTATATGGAGGACTAAAGCTCCATTTAGATAATCTACAACTTAGGGAGAACTCTTGAGTCTAGATAATATTCAAAGTACTAACATATATGTGAATAAGTATTTTATGCACCAAGTTCATTTGTTAATCATTTGCTTTTACTCTGCAAAGTACATAAGCTTGTATAAGTTGTGGTATATGGGACTACTGAGTTCTCATTGGGTACGGCAGAGTCAGTTGATTGAGAGTTAGTGCTTGGAGTGGTCGTGCTTTTTGTACAGGAAAAAAGACACACCAAGCTGTGCATTTTTAGCAAAACAATACCTTGAGTTGTGTTGGATGGGCAAAAGAAGAACATTTGAGGAAGAGTTTGCTCAACTCTGTTACGGAGAGTGCTTAGACTTCATAGATAATTTACATTGCATTTAGTTCAGATAATCTTTAGTTAGTGATCTTACTGCCTGTTCTTTTCCTCCATAGATGGGCAGTATCTTGTTTATCCTATATTAGTATATTTTTGCGCCTCTGAGAGAGAGAGTTGCTGAACCAATGACTGGATTCTTTGTTAATTGAATTTCAAATGACATGCATGTCTTATGATAGGCTTTTCTATTGTTCAGATCGAAGGCATGTGCCGGAGCACCCAAGCCTCTGCTGTTCCGGTCATACCTGATTCAGAAGGTTACCGTTCCCTCTTGTACCAATTATCTTAATTTTTGCATTCCATCTGTAGTGAATAGTAAGACTTCAAAGCATTTCTCTGTCATTATTCACTGGTAAAGATTTAGCTGGATGCTTATTTGTAATTGTATTCTTAGTGGGCTGCTATTGTTTCTCATGATGGTTTGGTGAATTTCATTTTTAAGACTACAAAGCTGTGAAATCAGAATGCGCATTGAATTCTTGGTTAAAACCCCACATTTAGAAAGCTCTCCACTGATATGGTTATATGCATGTTCTTCCTTTTAGATAGATTTAGTTTTTAGAACGTTAAATGCCTTCATGTCTAGGATAAATCATTGCAACTGATTGAATGCTCTGGTATGGCCTGCAGAAGCATTTTTTTGTGTTTTTGGTTTGTTGTTTTATTGAGTGGAGCATCTTGTGCTCTAGCCTACTATGAAAGAAAATAAAAACTAGTCTTGTTTTTTCATTCTTCATAGCTTTTAGTTCTTTTATAACGAGTGCTTGCTCAAACTTATAAATTTTTCTTTTGAAGATAATAAAATTTTCAATATGTGTGCTAGCCATTTACCTAGAAATACAAATTGCAGTGAATCCCATCAAGTTCATGTAAAATGGGCTCTGCACCTTTATCTTTGCTCTGTGTATCAGCTACAATACTTCACTGTCATACATGTTTTCAATAAACTTGGACATTCAAGTGCTTCAATACTCCTAATCTTCTTCGAGTATTACTTTCAAATGGTCGATTCAACTTGATCAGGAATGAAAGTATATCAGTCAGGGACTTTAATGTAATTTTCATGTTTATAAGCTTATACTTTATATAAGCTGGAAGGCACCAACTTAGATTACTCGGCTATCACATCCTCTCAAATCTCTCCTCACTTTACATATAAACCTAAGCAATCAGATTGAAAGTTGTAATCTTTGCTTTTGATTTTTCATTGTGATTTATTTTTCATATTGTTTGTATTTAACTAATAATTTCTTTTTGTCAGTGATTAATGCTTTTTCCTCACTGTTTACTTTTCAGGGACGGATTCAAATCCATTTTCTCTTGATGCATTAGCTGTTTTCATGTTCCGTGTACTTCAACGTGTTAATCATCCGGTACATGCCATTTATACTCCTTTGGTTGGTAAATTTACCAGACCCAAATGTAAAATATTGTCTCTCATCTTTTTAACACGTTCCTCTTTGCTTTGGACTTTTAAAGGGGAATTTGGACAAATCATCTCCAAATGCTGGTTTTGTGCTGCTTATGTTTTATCACCTTTATGATGGCAAGGTACTGTTTTATGTTGGCGTGGTCTGGCCTCCGGGTGTTCCAGCATTTGAATCATCTTTTTTTTATCGTCTTCTCCTTTCTCTTTTTCAGAACCGCACAGAGTTTGAGAGTGAACTAATAGAACGTTTTGGCTCTCTTGTCAAGATGCCATTGCTGAGACCAGATAGGTAAGAAAACTTGAATGTGAGATATTTGGATTCTCCTATATTGTTAATTATCTCATCTTTCAAATTCTGGTTCTTTCTTTTCTTTTCTGTATCTCACTTCTATTATTAAGGTCACTGCTCTAATCTCAAGTATTTTCTTTTTAGAAGTGAGGTTCTCCCAGTTTGTTCATAACTCAATGTCTTGTGCCCTTAGGCATGCACCATCTTCCTATAATGAATGTCCAGTGGTTTCATTCTTCTAAGTTATCATCCTCATGATAAGAATCAGACATATGATTCTCACATAATTTTCACGTTAAAAATAATCTGTTCTTGTAAAAATTGCATTATTTTTATAAAGAATCAGCAACTCCAGCTCAAAGCATGTGCTTTAATTCATTTGTCTTTCATGTGGTAAGTGATCATCATTTTCAAGGTTTGCCCAAGAAGTTAAAAATCCATTACAATTTACATCTCAATGGCAGATAGCTAGCTAGTTTAGTACAATAACAGAAAAACTAAGTGCCTTGATAAATGCAGAAAATTCTTTACAGACCAGGTGACCTCTATGCACTAGAGTACACAAATATCAAGCATATACTTCTCTTGTTGGAAAAAAACACTAACAAAATTACATATTAATATCTTGCAGTACCTATGTAGCCTATCTCTATACTCGTATCAAACATGCAAATGTTTCACTTTCCTCTTGTGATGCATAAGCAGAGTCCTCTATACTTGCAGTTGAAGTAAAGAGTCTAGAATTCTAAATTAACAAAAACTAATTTGGGAGGGAAAAACACTGTTCACATTGAGAGAGATTAACGTTCAGTGTAATATTTTAATGATGGTTTTGCTCTTCACACAAAAAATCATTGAATTGGCTATTGTGGATAGTGTTGTCTTTTCACAAGGTTCATTAATCATTATTAGATTGGGAGATTACTTGGTCTTTTCACAATTCTAAAGTATAGTAAAATGACTAAAATATTATTGAAAGCAAAATTTTTAAAACTAGAAAAAGAGGCTTTTTTGTATTTTCAACCTGTTTGAGGGGTAATTTATAATCAAGTTGATTGAGGGGTAATTTAATATTTTAATAAATATAAAATATAATTAAACAATCAAAAGTGGATGGCGTGTATAACCTATATGCTAGCATGTGGGAGGCCCCCATGGTTTTATGGTGGCGCATGCGGTGTTAACCAGCAGCAAAAACTTCCTTTTGTTATGTCCTTAGAATTGTCGTAGAGTCTTATTCCTATTGGGATGGTGCGTGAAAGCAGTGGTGGAACGGTTTATTGTTGGAGGTGCTTTTCTTTTTCCCTCGTCTCCACCCTTGAAATTTGTGCTGGACATTCAAAATTTGTATTCAATTTCATCATTTAATTCTAATTTGTGATGTTATTTTTTTTTCAATTTAGTTCTCATTCTTTTGATTATTTTTTGGGTCTTTATCAAATTGATTTTTCTTTTCAATTTCACTGTCCAATAAAACATTTATACTTGTCTTCCAATTTATTTATTTTTATTTCAATTTGATCCCTATCCTTTTAATTGCTCTTTTTTTTTTGGGTTCTTTTGTATTATTGATTTTTTTTTTCAATTTGATCCTTCAATATTTGATTAGTTAAGAATTGAACTTCATGGTTTTTCCAGATAGGTGACTTCCAGTCTAATAAGCCGTGTCATGGATTTAAAGAGTTAATTAGGGTTGATATCCCTTTTTTTTTTTTTTTTTTGTTTTACCAATTTTCATTTTTGATTTCATTATTCAGCATTGATTTTATGAAAAGAACGAGCTTTGTGATTTTTCTCATTTACTTTTCTATTAGGCTATCATGTTCTCATGATTTGGATTTCAAGTTTGGATGATTAACCCGGGTTGGCTCGACTTTTGTTGCTCAGGTTACAAATTTGTTATGCTAACTTGGGTTTACTCATTTTTGTTTTTCCATATTTAATTGGCTGGAAGTTGAGTTACATCCTTTTTCGAAGTTATCGTGATTATTTTTTTCAATTTATCTATTTGGTGTCGTTGTCTATTATTTTATTATATAATTAAAATAAAACCAACTTATTTGACCTAGTCGGGTCTATGACTTGAGTCACAATTTTTCTTCCTTTTTCAAAAGCGTTTGCGACTCTTAAACTTCATGTTTTAAGCAAAAAATATTATCGAGCCTTGCAGCATAAAGTAGGTCCATATAAAAGAACTTGCTTTACATTTAGATGAACAATAAAGTAGGTGCATTGCACCCAATTAAAGTAGGTGCTTTGCACCCAATTAAAAATTTTATCCTCAACCTTTTTACTAGTCAACTGAGTTGTTTTTAGACTAGTCAAGTCAGTTGGGTAACGTCAAGAAGACTCCCACACAGTTTAATTTTAAACTCGAGCTAGGTGATAGGGTTTTTTCTGTCAATTTTGTTTTTTTTCCTTCAATTTCACCCTTGGATTTTTTTACTAGTCGGGATATTTTTGGATCGGCCAAGTTAACTAGGTCACATTAGAAAAACTCCAACACGATTTAATTTTAAACCCGGGTTAGGCAATGAATCGGGCCAGGAGCTTGCAAGGTTGGGCCGAATTTAATAACAATACCAAATAGTTCTCTATGTCTTAAACATTTTTTGTTATTTTCAAAATAAATTTTAATCCGACCTACAGTATAACATGGATATGTGAACTACTATCATGCTAGCATTGTGGACAATGCCTGGTATGTGCTGACCAAATTATATTTGACCCAATCTTGACAGGCCTTGAATAACAACACCAGAAAACAAACTGTCCTATGATTGTACCTCTGTCTATATTTAACAGTAAATTGTGAACGAGAAGAAATCTAATTGCACAAACTTAAATGAATTAGAAAGCTAAATATCCATAAGCATGAAGAGTGCAGTAGTTTCATGTCTATGTAGCATGTTGACATTTGAAACTAATGGAACCGTGGAAATAGCAAAATGGTGAAATACAATTTTGCACTGGAATGCAATGTCTCAATCAGAGGTCTTAAGATGGATTGGAGTTGGCATAAGATTTTCACAAGTAGCCCAGCTTCGTGACATCTCCAAGAGTGGGTTTTCAATACATTAATGATTTCATATTTTTTCGTAAGACAATTACAGATGCAGGCTCTTTTTATTGTTTTCCCCATTTTTGTGTTCCCCTGTGTTTGCGTTTGTTTTACAGTTATTTTAGTTTCATTTACTTCCTGTACTTTGAATGTTGAATCTTTTGTTTGGTTTTTTGCCTTTTCATTTGCAGGAGTTCTCTGCCAGATCCAGTGAGATTGATTCTAGAAGAGGGGATAAATTTATACAGACTGCATACTAATGCACATGGAAGGTGTGCATCTATAATTTGTATAATGCCCAGATAGTTTGCTTTATGTTATGCATAGTAGGATCTATTTGAGGCATGGCATGCATTTATGTTACTCATTGCTCCTCTTAGATGCATGCATCATGGAATTTCTAACTGAAACCTATAATAAGAAAAACTGAGCATTAAGAGACAGAACTCTTCTTTTTGCCAAGTTGCTTGGAATAGAATAATGAATTAAAAACAAAGTATAAATTCATTTGATTTTTACATGTGTAATACTTAAACACCAATAAATATTTTCTGCAAATTAGTTTCTTCTAGTTGTTAGCACCCCACCCTCGTTCCCCAACACCACTTTTTCAGAATCTTATCCGGTGTTGTCTCATCTATTCTAGCAACTCCTCTTGCACCAATTTAGACAGTCATCGCATTGAACTCTTATTTGTTGTTGATTACAATGAGTTATCACTATTTTATCCGGAAGACTTAGTGTTGACCAATACTCCATTATCAGTAAACAGAATTAATAAACTACGTAAGAGTAAAAACTGTCTTTCATTCTCTGGTGAAGAGTTCCTATTTTTGCCTGATGCTGTAGTTATCACAGCATTCACGTCACTACTTCTGTCAATAATTACCAAAGGGCTTCTAGCATCATTATTAGTTGTCATCATTATAATAATGACAGGTGACCTCAATTAGACTCTACTTTTTAGTGTATCTAACGTGCAATAGAAAGTACATAATAAGCCTCTATTCAAAAATATTTTCAACAGTTATCTCATTTTGAGTGAGGATAGTTACATTTTTGTTGTTTGTTCTGTGCTTAGATTGGAATCCACCAAGGGTTCATATGGAAAGGAGTGGGTTAAGTGGGAGAAACAATTGCGTGAGGTTTTAATTGGTAGTGCTGAGCACCTGAATTCCATTCAGGTTTGCATCTTCTATTTCGTCTGTGCTTGTTATCTTTGTTGGGTCGCCAAATATTATTGACTGGAAATCACCATCCGCCTCACCTTTCTAGGACAGAACTCAAGCTCCAATGAAATACCTAGTGCACTAATTAATTTCTTCATAATTTATATCCATCCAGGTTCCATTTGAGTCTGCAGTAAAGCAAGTGTCAGAACAGCTACAGAATATCATCAAGGGAGAATACACTCCACCGAGCACAGAGATGAGGAAACCTGGCACAATTATTTTTGCTGCTGTCAGTTTGCCTGCTACAGAAATCTCCAGTCTCCTAGATAAGGCAAGCATAATGTTGTGTTATTATTTTCTTCCGAGTCTCTCTGTTAAGGGCACTGGGTTTGTGGTTTAAATGACATTTTTAGTTCCTAAAATTAGACAACGCTCACTCGTGCACTGGGTTTGTGGTTTAAATGGCATTTTTAGTTCCTACAATTAGACAATGTGCACTCATGATACCTGTTAGGAACGCATAATTAGATCTTGAACTCTAGTTTCATGACAAATTTTTTCATCATTCCATCCTTTTTCTTCAGCTTAAATATTAAGGGCAATGGGTTTGTGGTTTAAATGACATTTTTAGTTCCTACAATTAGACAATGTGCACTCATGATACCTGTTAGGAATGCATAATTAGATCTTGAACTCTAGTTTCATGACAAATTTTTTCATCATTCCATCCTTTTCTTCAGCTTAAATATTCACCAATAATTTTGCGGGAGTGAAACTTTAGTTTTTTTTATCATCCGAAGCTAGTTTACAAAATGGGTGCTATGCGTTCCATAAAACTGTGGTGATGTGTGTCGGTTATTTACCATGTAAACCTAAAACACCCTTTGTAGGGCTAATTGAAAAGCCAAAAAAATATACCAGAAGAATTTTTTCTCTACCCAATTGCTGTTGTAAAAATCACACTGCTAAAACCTGTTACGCCTCTCCCCTCTAGTGATCTCTGAAAAAAAATAAAGGAAACCAGAGTTTTATTTAGTTCCACGATGCAGAAAGGAATATATATATATATATATAAAATTTGCAATGAAGTTGGAAAAATTGGACAGAACTAGAAAAAGGATGTTAAAGTGAAAATTCACTAGTTCTACTGGAGGGAGTTAGTTCTACTGGAGGGAGTTAGTTTAATGTGTGAGCATTGACATTCAGGGACTGGTATCTGTTAAGGTTCAGACTTTGTAATTAGAATTTTAGATGCTTGTACGAGAGGCTGGAGGGAGTAGTTTTTTAATAAATCAAGCCTGTGAGAATCTCATTGTCCAAGTATATGCCGAATCAAGTTTAAAAATGAAGTAAGGCTTGATATGCTGCGTAGTGAGACAAATCAGATGGGTTCCCAACTTCAGTCCATATTTCTGTCGGTAGGTAATAATAAACATAACAAAAGCTAAATTTGGAAGCTCATATAACTTCCTCCTTATTTCCCCTGTGTTTCTTCTCTTTCCCCTTATTCATCCATGAAGGCTTTCCTTAATGAAAAAAAAAAACCTGCCATTGTACAAGTCATATTAGACTATTTCTATCTGGAAATGGGCATTCTCTTTCTTTCTTTTATGGCTGTAGAAGCTATAGTTTCTGGTCTAACATTGACTTGTGTCTATTGAAATAGTTGGTTGAGAACAACCCCAAGGTCAAAAGCTTTCTCAAGGACAAGGACATGGAACACAACTTGAAGAAGGCTCATCTCACTCTTGCCCACAAGCGAAGTCATGGCGTTACGGCTGTAGCTAGATATGGGCATTTACTCCATCAGAAGGTCCCTGTGGAATTGACTGCCCTTCTTTTCACTGATGAAATGGCTGCTCTAGAAGCGGAAGTTGGTTCTGTTGATGGCGAAAAAGTTATACCCAAAAATGAGTGGCCGCATGTTACCATATGGACTGGAGAGAAAATTGCGGCCAAGGAGGCCAACAGATTGCCTCAATTGCTTCTGGAGGGGAAAGCAATTCGTATTGAAATCAATCCACCCATCATCATATCTGGTGAACTAGAATTTTATTGAGTTCTTTGATCATTCTTTTCCTGAAGTATACTGGTCGTGGTAAGGTTTTGATTGCATTTCTGTAAAAAATGAGTGCGAAAGTTCTCACAAAATTTTGTAGGAAATAAGGGTTATAGAATTTGTAAGAATAACAGTGTAATAGAATTTGTTATTTATGTGTCGTGCCATTTCTCGACTTCTTTATGCTTGCTAAGCCATTCTCCGGATCATCATGATTAGTTTTGTTATTATGTTCGCTATTTCCTGGTTCAGTCTCAACAAACACAACTAGTCGGGTATTTCCGAGAGCAAAATAATGTATACTGCGGCAAGTCCATTAACTTAGACAAGGTGATGTATATAAACTAACAATTCATTTTATTGCAGCTCTTTTTTGCCTCAAGTGAATCCGACTCTTTAGGCAGAGTTGGTCATGCTAGGAGCGAACTCTGAACATTATGAGAAGCCTTGAATGCGACAACTCGCACCAATGCTTTGTCACCAAAAAATAATTAACTATAAACTAAAAGAGGAGTACTCTCACAAAGCACTAAGAGCGTGTAAATAAGAGAGTTAATGATGTTATAGAAAATTCAAGTAATTTAAAAAAATGTTTATATATTGGATAGTTGGTTAATTTTTTTTGTTTTTATTTTTTCTTGTTAAGATGGCTGGTACTTGATGTCTGTAAGGGATTGAAACCTGTAAAAAATTTATTTTGATGGATTTGACTTTTATGCTCAAGTATTTTTTTGAGAGAGAATAATTCTATTTTTTAGAGATTGAAAATAAATATGTAGTAAAAAATGAGATTGTGAACTTGTTTTTATTGAAAGATTCATAGGGATTTTATAACCTATAAGTCTTGTCTTTTTGCGAAAATAAGGGGCTAAAGTGTTATCTTGCTCTTATGAGACTAACGAGAGAAAATATTCCTGACACATGCATTAAATAAGGATAAATATTTTCTACACATCATTAATAAAGGATGAATGTCAGGTTCTACTTAGGGGTGTAGAGAGATGAATACTCTTGATTTTAATATTTTATGTTAATGGTTATGGGAAAGAAAACAAACTAAGTATTAAGGCCCAATAGGGGGCTTAGAAAGATCATCAATTTTACATCTATCTGGCTCGATGAGATGCTAAGCCTAGGAATGTCGGGTTTGGCAGTCTACTAAATCCATGTGTAATTGGGTCAGTGCAATGATGAGCCCAGAGATATTGAATCTGACAGTTCATCGAACCCACATGTACTTGGACTTAGCGTGTAATTAAGCTAAATGATGTTGGGTCTGACAACTTCTCGGACTTACATGTATTTGGGCTTCGCGTGTAGCTGAGACTAGAGATGTTGGATCCTTTTTAAAACATGAATTTTAGGCAGAAATGTGTATAAAACACGATAATCCATCAATAACCCTCCAAGTCTTTGCGTATTTAATACGCAAAGACTTTGAAAAGTTATTAGCTTTAATGAAAGTCTTTTTACTTGAGTTGTTTTTCCCATTAATAAAAGATCATTTACCTTCCCCATGAGATTTGTCTTTGCAAAATTGTTAGGGTTTTTTGCAACCATGTGTTTTGTCTTTATTTGAAGGAGATGACAAGTTGATCTATCTTCTTTAAAAGGGGGTGTCCATTAGGAAACAAAACAACGACGTGCATTTAATGCAACAATTAAATAGATTTATGGAGATCTGAGATGATATGAAAGGTCATTCATCTAATAGTGATGGTAAAAAGTTGTTTCCTTTATAACCTTAGTTGTTTTTGCTTATATCTTTTCTTTTACTTTCACTTTTTATAATTTCTGAAAAACAGTTTTACTGAAAATCCCGAGCCACCTTTGTCTTAATCTGTGAAGAAACTCTCATTATAGGTATTTCCCACCAAAAGCTTTTTTTTTTTTCTTTTTTACTCTGAACAGAAATGGATTTGAAAAGACTCGAACCTATCCATAAAAACAAGGATGTTGTTGCCTTTAAAAAGGAGTTAAGGTTTCAACCTGAGACCAAAGGAAAAGGTAGGGACAAAGGCTCATCCGACTGGGTCTCAAAATAGAGGGGGTGGTGAGAGTGTTTACAAACCACCACACCTTTAACGTGGGTGAAATATTCTATTTATAGTTACA